>Ga0255336_100172_pt1 | contig 140398 bp, 127 predicted proteins | sample MeOH1_35cm_T3_17_FD_189102 | JGI IMG/M metagenome (GOLD analysis project Ga0255336, IMG submission 189102) | Sandy soil microbial communities from University of British Columbia, Vancouver, Canada - MeOH1_35cm_T3_179 | ecosystem: Engineered > Artificial ecosystem > Sand microcosm > Unclassified... | reverse complement strand
GGCCGCATCGGGCAATTGGCGTTCGAGTTGCAATATGCGCCTCACGCGCTTGCGGCGCACAATCATGGTCGGCAACAGGCCGGCCACCGCGGCGAACACGCCCAGCACCGGCGCGGGCACGTGCAGCACGAAACCGGCAAACGCGCCTGTGAGCGCGCTCAACAACGTATAAGCGATAAAGCGCGCGACCGACCACTTCAGCCCGGATTGCTGCAACTGCCGGTCGAGCGCGTGCACGCGCGGCATGCGCAGCAGCAGGCTGGTGACGAACGGCGAGTCGCTCAGCATGCGCCGCTTGAGAATCGAGAGCTGCTCGCTGCTCACGTTGCCGCCAGCGGAAAGCGCGCGAATACGCTCGTCCATGCGCTTCACGCCCTTGCTATGATGGCTGGTCCAGAACAGATAAACGCCCTCGATGGACAGCACGACCGCGAGAAACGCCAGCACCGCAAAGCCGATAAACGACGTGTTCATGTGCCTCTCCTCAAGCTCGTTGCGCGCTCATACTTCGAAACGCCGTGCCGGATCGAACATCTGGTCCGGCAACACGATGCCGAAGCCCGCCAGCCGGTCGCAGAATTTCGGCCGCACGCCGATCGCGCAGAAATAGCCTTTAATCAGGCCGTTTTCATCGACACCGGTACGCTTGAACGTGAAAATCTCCTGCATGTTGATGATGTCGCCTTCCATGCCGGTGACTTCCTGAATGCTCATCAGCTTGCGGCGTCCGTCGGTCAGGCGCGAAGCCTGCACCACCACCGTGATCGCCGAGGCGATCTGCTGACGGATCGCCTTGATCGGCATCGTCAGCCCCGCCATGCCGACCATGTTCTCCAGGCGGGTGAGCGCGTCGCGCGGCGTGTTCGCGTGCAGCGTCGCCATCGAGCCTTCGTGGCCGGTGTTCATGGCGTGCAGCATGTCGAGCGCTTCGGCGCCACGCACTTCGCCAAGCACGATGCGGTCCGGGCGCATCCGCAGCGCATTGCGCACCAGCGAGCGCTGCGAGATTTCACCCTTACCTTCGATATTCGGCGGCCGGGTTTCGAGCCGCAGCACATGCTGCTGGCGCATCTGCAATTCGGCCGCGTCTTCGATCGTCACGACTCGCTCGTCCTCGGGAATGAAGCCGGACAGCAGATTGAGCAGCGTGGTCTTGCCGCTGCCCGTGCCACCCGAAATCAGCACGTTCAGCTTCGCCTTGATCAGCGCTTCGAGCAGTTGCGCCATCGCGGGCGTGAAGCTCTGGTTGTTCACCATGTCGGTGACGGTGAGCGGATTCACCGCGAAGCGGCGAATCGACACCAGCGGTCCGTCGATCGCGGACGGCGGAATAATCGCGTTGACGCGCGAGCCGTCGGGCAGGCGCGCATCGACCATCGGCGTGGATTCGTCGATGCGGCGACCCACGCGCGAGACAATGCGCTCGATGATCTTCATGAGATGCGCGTCGTCGTAGAAAGTCACGTCGGTATGTTCGAGACGGCCGCGCCGTTCCACGTAGACGTGTTGCGACGTGTTCACCAGAATGTCGGAGATGGTCGGATCGTTGAGCAAGGGTTCGAGCGGACCGAGACCGACCATTTCGTCGTGCACGTCCTGGGCAAGACGCCGGCGCTCGAGTTCATTCATCGGAATCTTGTCTTCGTCGACGATCCGCTCCACCAGTTGCGCGAGTTCACGCCTGATCTGCTCAGGAGACAGGCGTTGCAGCTTGTCGAGCTCCACCCGGTCGATGATCGCCTGATGAATGTTCATCTTGAGCTGCTGATACGCGCGCCGCGCCGCGAGGCTTTCGGCGGCCGCGCCGGCGGCTGCCGCGGGACTGGTGCTGTCGAACGGCAGGGTGCCGCTCTGGATCATCAACTGTTCGCGCAATGACATGGTGCTCTCCGCATTCTTTTCGATGGCAGCCGCGCTTGAACGGATTCAGGCGAGGCTTCCAGACTTCAGTGTCCGGGCTTCAGTTGCGGCGGCGAATTCGGCCGGCCGGGAAAGAGACGCCCAAGCACGCTTTTGCGCGCCACCACGGGCAATGGCCACAACAGCGCGGCCAGTTGCGAAATGCCCTGCGCGAGCGCGCCACCCTTCGCGCCGTTCACGAGCGGCACGCCGTGATTCAACGCTTCGGTCGCCTGCTTTTCGTCGCGCGGCAGATGATGCGCGACCTTCGCGCCGAACGTTTCTTCCAGCGTCGCCAGGTCGATGCGCGCGTTCTTGTCGTACTGGTTGACGATCACCTTCACCTTGCTCGCCGGATAGCCGAGCTCCCTGAAAATGTCGAGCATGCGGCGGCCCGCATGCAGGTACAGAATGTTCTGCCGCACCACCATGCAGATCGAGTCGCTGTGGTCGAGCGCGTGGATCGCGAGCGGATTGATGTTCTGGCCGACATCGATCAGCACCGCGTCGTATTGCTCGCGAACCAGCGTGAGAATCCGTTCGAGATGCGCGGCGCGCAGTTCGCCGGACTTGACCGGATCGCCCGCGCCGGCCAATACGTCGAGATTCGCGTGCACGTGCATCACGCAGGCTTCGAAGAACGCGGCGTCGAGGCGGTCGATCTGCGAGCACAGATCCGCGAGCGTGGCAGGCGGCGCTTTGTCGGCGACCAGCAGACTCGCGTCGGCGAATTGCTGGTTCAGGTCGATCAGCAGTACGCGCTTGTCGCGCAACGCGGCGAGTGCGTAAGCAAGATTGACGGCGATCAATGTGGTGCCGCTGCCGCCCTTGCAGGAAGTGAACGACACCACGCGGCCGTCGCGGCGCACGCCTGCGTGTTTCTTCGCCGAGACGTGGGCGAGCGCGTCGGCGATCTCGCCGTCGTCGAGCGGCCAGGACAGCACGTGCCGTACGCCGACGCGCATTGCCGCCATCAACAGCGTGGTCGACGGCGTGGGCGTCACCAGCATGCAATGAAGATTCGGCAGATGGGACAGCAGTTCCTCGACGCCGCTCAGATCGCGCGGCGTCAACTCGGCGTCGTCGACGATCAGCAGATCGGCGCCCTTGATCGCCGAGGCGTGCACGCGCAACTGCTTCGCCGTACCGTGCAGCGTACGCAGACGAAACGCAATGCCGCTCGCTTCGAGACGCGCCGCGATCAGCGGCGCACGCTCGCTGCTGGACGAAATCAGAAGAGTGTCGATCATGGTCAATCTCCGCTGGCTCCGATCGGAGCCGCCTGGTTGGACTGCATCAGTACCCGCTCGATGAGCCGATGCCGATCGTGAAGTTATTGGTCGGCGCGGGCGGCGCCGTGAACGACTTCGTGTAGCTCTTCTGTGCCGCCGCTGCCGCCTTGCCGTCGATACCCGCGACCGGATCGGTATTGGCCGAGGCTTGCGGGTTGAGCGTCTGCATTTCCTTGATCTGGTTGACCGAGTCGCCGAAGGTCGCGTCCCAGTGCGGCGTTGAGCTCAGGCAACCGGCGAGCGCGGCGCTCAGGCCGGCGCACAGCGCCGTGCGGATCAGTGTTCTGGTGGTTGTCATGTCGATCTCCGGTAGGCCGCGCATTACTGCGAGGCGTGTGAGTCGCTGGTTTCCGGCGCGGCCGGGAGCACCGCCACGGACGCGGCCGCGCTCGGTGCGGGTGCGGGTGCGGGTGCGGGTGCGGGTGCGGGGACCGGTGCCGGTGCCGAAGCCCCCGCAGCAGGAGCGGCGCGCTTCGTGCCTTCCATGTGGCCGGTCAGGTAGACGTTCGCTTCGCTGGCGTCGCCGAAGTTATCGGTAGGCAGCGGATAGTGCTGCGGCAGCGGCTTGGCCAGACGCGGCGTCACGACGAACACCAGTTCGGTCTTGTCCTGCTCGTAGCTCGTGCTGCGGAACAGCGCACCGAGCACCGGCAATTCCGCGGCGCCGGGCAAGCCCTTGATCGAACCGGTCACGTTGCTCTTCAGGAGGCCGCCGATCGCGAAGCTCTGACCGTCGAACACCTGCAGCGTGGTGGAGGCGCGCCGCGTCGTGATCAACGGCAGGATCGACGTGGTGTTCGAGTTGCCGGCGCTGACCACTACGCCAGTGGACGACAGTTCGGACACTTCCGGCGACACCTTCAGGTTGATGCGGCCACCTTCGAGCACGGTCGGTGTGAAGGTCAGACCGACACCGTACTGCTCCTCCTGCAGCACGATGGTGGTGCCGCCCGAGCCGTTGCTTTGCGGCACCGGAATATAGACCTTGCCGCCTGCGAGGAAACTCGCTTCCTGGCCGCTGATCGCCATCAGATTCGGCTCGGCGAGGATCTTCACGAGTTGATCGGTTTTCTGCGCGTCGATAGCGGCCTTGAGCGGCGAATTGTTCGCTTTCGATGCGGTCAGCGCGCTGAGTCCGCCCGACAGGTAATCGGCCAGCAAGCCGAAGCTCCAGCTGCCAATGCCACCGTTGATGTTGGCCGCCACGCCGAGCTGGTCGATCAGCGTCTTCGAGACTTCGGCGACCTTCACTTCGAGCATGACCTGCTGCGGCGCGGCCACATGCATCATGTTGATGATGCGTTCGCCGCCCGCGCCGCCGAGCGAAGGCGCCGGCATGCCCATCGCGCGCGGTGCGGCGCCGACCGGCAACGGGCCGCTGCCCATCGGCGCGCCGCCTTGCAACGCAGTGGTCGGACGGGCCACGAAGGCGCGCGCCAGTTCGAGCACGCGGTCGGCCTTGACCGCGTCGGAGACCGTGCCGGTGAGCACCAGGGTGTCGGCGGCCGCCTTCACCTGAATACCGGTTTCCTCGGGCATCAGCGCGGCGAGGGTTTGTTGCAGACCGCCCGGGTCCGCGCCGACACTCACGTCGATGATCGTGCAGGAGCCGCTGCGCCCCTGCACGATCATGTTGGTGGTGCCGACGTCGGAGCCGAGCAGATAAAGTGTTTGCGGCGACACGAGCATGGCCTGCACGATCGACGGATTGCCGACGGTGCGGCTCTTCACCGGTTCGCGCACATCGACCATCGCGGATTTGCCGACCGGGATCGTCACCGAGCTATGTTCGGCAACCGGGCCGGTGCAATTCGGTCCGCGGCCGCCTTGCTGCGCGCCGCCGGAATAAGCACCCGGACCCATGCCGCTCGCGGCGATGGTCAGATGCACGGAACCGTTCGACGCCACCGTGAGCGGCATGTCCGGCAGTCCGGGCGCGTTTGCCATGCCCGCCGCTGCCGCATTCTGGCCGGCTGCTTGCGCCACCGGCAGCATGGTCAGGTACAGGCCGAGCAGCACACCGGCGCAAGCTTCGGCGATCCGGGTGCGGCCGCGCGGCGAGTGCGAATCCGCTTTGCGTGGGCCGAGCGGGTGCTGCGGCGCGCTAGCGCGCTGAGTGGTTCTGGCGTTCATGTCCTACCCCCGTTATATGCCGCATTTTTTTACGTGCTGGTCTGGATGTCAGTCACGCATCGGTCACGGCTTGCAGGCTCGAGCCTGTCAAAAGCATTCCTGTCTTGCGTCGGCGCCGTCGAGTACCCGCACGCAGTTGGCCGGTGCGTGCGCCACGACTTTGCGCACGATGTGCACCGGCTTCGGTTCGGGCACCGGCGCCACGGCCACCGGCGTTTTCAGCAGCGTGGCCTTGGTGGCGCCGGCCGTGTCGATCGCCTGCGGATCGATCTGATTGCGCAATACCAGAGACAGCGTGCCGATGCTGCGTGCAAGGTCGATCTTCTCAGCCTGTTCCGGCGACACTTCGAGCGTCACCGCGTCGACCACTTTCGGCTTGGTCTCGTCGCGGCCCACTTCCTGCGCGACCGCCAGCACGAGAATTTTTTCGAGCACGATCTTCGAGATGTTCTGATCGCGCTGGGTGCCCGGATCGCGGGCATCCTTCTGCGTGTTGACGATGATGTCGACGTAATTGCCCGGCAGCGCAAAGCCCGCCACGCCGATCACGTCGTTCACGCGCACCGTGATGGCGCGCTTGCCTTCGCCGATTACCGCCGAGAGGCCGCCGAGCGTGCCGACCGGCGTGAGCTTCGCCTCGAGAACCGGCTCGCCGTGCAGCAGGCTTTCCTTCAGCACGCGGCCGTCGAGTTTCTGGATGTCGGTGAACGATCCGGGCGGCACGCTGTTGGACGGCCACTCGGTGAGCTTGAGGAAATCCGGGCCGATCCGTTGACCGAGATTGATGTCGGTTGCCGCCACCACGACTTTGGTCGTGGCATTCGACGACTGCGAGACCATCCAGCGAGAAGCGAACACCACCGCGGTGAGGCCCGCCAGCGTCGCGATCAGCAGCATGGTTACAGCGCGCGCGTTTTTCATTTTCAACCCCCGAATTTTTGTCCTGCCCCGGCACGCGTCACACGCTGGCGAACAGCACGCATGCGCTGCCTATTGCTATCGCGACGCCGTACGGCATGGTCCCCGTCGCACTGCTTTCAGCCACACTGCCCGACCTTCGCCGCGCGCCGTTTCCCGGCGTCGCGCAGTCGATCAGGAGTGCCGCCATTCCACTCAGCCCGGCGCACATCTGGCGGCGCCGCAGCCATATGGCGAGCGACCCGATTGCACCGATTACACAGGTCGCCAAACCAATTTCGAGTGCGCCGTAAGCGCCGCAGAAGGCGCCGATTGCCGCCATCAGCTTTACGTCGCCCGCGCCCAACAGTCGCATTGCGTAGCCCGGCAGGAAAATTGCGCCACCGGCCAGCATGCCGCCCAACCACATCGTCATTCCCTCGACAGCGCCGTGCGTGAACCACTGCACCGGCATCGCCGCGATCAATCCTGCCGCCATCAGCCAGTTAGGAATCCGGCGCGTTTGCATGTCCCACAGTGCGGCGACGAATACCAGCGTCATCACGCACGGTCCAACCGGAAAAGGAACCCCGTTCATTGCCCGCTCCGTTCTGAGGATCGAATTGCCCTTCTTTGCTGGAGTCGATTCGTTCGGCGCGGGGCCGTCGCTACCCTATCCCGAAGGACCATCGAGGCAGGGCGAGCGAGCGGCTTTGCGCCTCTGGCCGTGTCAGGCGCCGGCCGGGTTGGCCACGCCGTTCAACGCGTTCTGCACATACGTGAACACGTTGTTCAGCTTGCTGCCGACCGTAGTGATCGTCGCAATGATCGCCACTGCGATCAGACCGGCCAGCAGGCCGTATTCGATCGCTGCAACGCCGTCTTCTTCGCGCAGAAATTGTTGGATCGTGTTCTTCATGCTAACCCCCGTAGAGTGAAAGTTGACTTCGGTTCATGCCGCTTGCAGCTGCCTGAAAAACAGGTGTGCCGAAGCGGCGTTCAAGCCCGTCACGAGGACGGAAAAAGTGGCGAGGTCAGCGCTTTACGTCGTCACGATCACGGTTGGCCGATACCCCGTATCGATTGCCTGTGTCGTTGTTTATCGACATCCGTTTTTCGTTGGCCCCGCCGCACCCCCGTAAAACGCGTGGACCTCCCCGAACGCGATTCACGAAGACTGTTGCTGCTGCCGGGAAACTATTGCCGCCTGTCTATCTCTTTGCCGCTTCCCGGCTGCAGCGTATTTCGCTGTATGACTCGCTATTTGCAACGGCTGTGCCATGCGGTGTCAAAGCCTTGCTGCGTAATGATCTGAGATTTGGCGGGGGGTGCTTCGGGGAGTTCGCAACACGCGATGACTCGGATTTGAGACGCCGGAAAGTGCCGTGGCGGAGTCTTCTAAACATGCAGGAGGGCTTATTTCCGGAGGGCGGAAAACCCTTAGGATCATTGACTGGCAATAGTTTGGCGGATCACCGGTCAAATATGCCCGCACCCGCGCCGATGAAGTAGCTTTTACTCGGTGCGGTCCGACATGTAGCAGGCATGAGACGAACGATCGATGAGCGGCAGCATGGCAGCGGACGCAAAAGCGGCACTCGTCTGCCTGCCTATGTGGGGTCGCGCACATTGCGCGATTGACGGCGGATCACTCCATCGCACGGGTTTGCGATGAAGCCCTTCAGATCGATGCCGCGCCAGCAATTTTTCGACTATGCCGCGATAAACGCGTGGACGCTGCGCAACGCCTTACCGGGAGCGCGTGTCGCAACGGTCCGGACTGCTACACGGCGTCATGGATTTGCGTAAGGACAAGAAAACCACCGCTCGTCATGTGCGAAATGACGAACGCGATAGAACGGAGCCGCAACGCGTCCGTTTTCATTCAGCCTTGCAAGGCAGACCCAAAAGAATTGGGTCCGCCAACAACGTTGGCCCCGACGTTTATCGCGCCGGTAAGCGCGTTCACGCGAGACACGATTGAATCTCGCGTACGGCCTGGGATCCGTCGATCAATGAACGTGCTGCACACCCGCGGCCAGCGTCCGCGTTCCCGGCACCACAAGACTTGCCATCAACGTGACTACCGAAGCGCCGATCACGTAATACGCCGGTGCCGCGAGCGACCCGGTCTCGCGGATCAGAACCGTGGCGAGCAGAGGCGCAAAGCCGCTGAACGCGACCACGGCAACGTTATACGACAGCGCAATGCCGCTGAAGCGGATCTGCACGGGGAAGTGATCGGCGAGCACCGACGCCCACGTACCGCTTGCCAGCGAAAACACCAGCGCCGCCAGCACGAATAGCACGACGGGGTCGACCGTATGATTGCTGAGCGCGACATAGAACGGATAACTCAGCACGATCAGCAACAAGGCGGACAAGCGCAGCAGATGCCGGCGCGGGACTCGGTCGCCCAGCCATCCGGCGAATAGCAGCCCGAACGAACTGACGACGAGGTAAGCGTTCTGCGCAATCGCCGCCGTGCGCGGCGCATAGTGCAGTTGCTGAACGAGAAACGCCGGCATGTGGCCGTACAGAATGCCGTTCACGCCGGCCATCACCGCGATCGACATCACGCCGGCCAGCACCGCTCTGCTGTGGTTGCGCAGCGTTTCACGAAACGGCTGTTTCGCGACCGCGCCTTGCATCTGCTCGAATTCGGGCGACTCGTCGAGATTGCGCCGCATCCAGTACGACACGATCCCGCACGCGCCGCCGAACAGGAACGCGATGCGCCATCCGTAGGCGGCGGCGTCGGCGCTGGAGAGAAAGGTTTGCACGGCGAGGTTCACGAGCGTCGCCAGCAACACACCGACATTGACCGCGCAGATGATGATCCCCGCAGCCAGTCCTGCGCGCTCGGGCGCGGCCTCCACGGCATAGGTGATGGCGCCGGGCATCTCGCCGCCCACGCAAAATCCTTGCAGCATGCGCAGCACGATGAGCAGGATCGACGCGGTGACGCCCCAGCTCTGATAGCTGGGCAGAAGGCCGAGGCAGATCGTGGCCGCCGTCACGACGACGATGGAGACGAGGAACACCGGCCGGCGCCCATAGCGATCTCCCCAACTGCTCAGGACGATACCGCCGAGCGGACGGATCACATAGCCGACCGCAAGAACGGAAAACGAGAACAGCAAACTGATCAGCGAAGACGCGTTGGGAAAGAACTGTGCGGCAATGTAATGCGCAAAGAACCCGTAGACGATGAAATCGTAAAACTCCAGCGAGCCGCCAAGACTCGCGATGAGGATCATCTTCCACTGCGCGCGTGAGATGCCGCGAGACGCGCTACGCTGCGCCGCGCCGGGTTCGTGCTGGGATGTTTCCATTGACTCCTCCGATAGGATTGTCTGGCTTCTGCTGGCCAGTACTGATGTGAGTGCCGGCAATACCTTTACGCGTGTTCGGTCTGCAAACCCGCGAAAACGTGCGACAGCAATGCGTGCAGTGACGCTTCGTCGTGAGCCGCGCCGTGTATGTACCGATCCGGCCTGATAAGCACGGCGCTCGCACCGATCTGCGCGAGCCACGCCCGGACCGCTGCGGAACCATCGGCGACGAGCGCCATGTCAGCGAGCGCCGCGCGTTCGGCGAGGCCGGGATGGTCAAGCAAAGTCTGCGGCAACATGACGAGCGCGAACCGGTAGCCGACGGCGTCATCGAGCAGACGTCCGTCGGAGAGTCTCGGCTGCGCGGCGATAGTCCCGGCCAGTGGCTGAGCGGGGCCAAGATGCGCGCCTTCGCCCAACCTCGGCTGCGGAGTGACGAAATTGCGGACCGCGCGGGTCGCGTCGCCGGTTTCGCCGGTTTCGCCCGCGGCAGAATCGGGACCGGCAGCGTGCAAAGGCGTCGTCTGGATCACCGCGCCGAGTTGCACAGCGGTCTCGATGAACTCGCGCACATGCGGAGAGCGTTCCGATTCGTAGGTATCGAGCAGCGCGCCGTCCGCTTCGCCGCGAATCACCGCAGCGAGTTTCCACGCAAGGTTGCTCGCGTCGCGGATGCCGGCCGCCATGCCCTGCCCCATGAACGGCGGCGTCTGATGCGCGGCGTCGCCGGCGAGCAGGAGGCGCGCGTTGCGCCAGCCTTTCGCCACCACCGAGTGAAACGTGTAGACCGCGGAACGTTCGAGCGTTGCATCGGCCGGCGTCACCCAGCGAGCGAGCTTGTCCCATAGCCACTCGGATGACGAAAGCCTCGACGTATCGTCGCCGGGCATGACCATCAGTTCCCACCGGCGGCGATTGTTCGGCCCGCGCGTATAGGTGCTCGGCCGCCTGGGGTCGCAATACTGGATCGAGTAGTCGCCGAGATCCGGGCGCGGCTTGTCGAGCAGCACATCCACGACGACCCAGCACTCGTGCGACTTGAGATCGTCGAGTTCGGTGCCCATGAAGCGACGCACGATGGAGCGCGCGCCATCGCAGCCCACCACGTAACGCGCGGTCGCTCGTCCGAGCTTGCCCGTGCGGGTGTCTTCAAAGCGAAGCGCAACGCCGTTGGTGGTCTGATCAAGCGCGAAGGCTTCATGCCGCAGACGAACGTCGATGTGCGGCTGCCTGGCAAGTTGCGCGCGCAGCGCGCGTTCGAGATCGGGCTGATGGAACTTGTAGCTCGCGCACCAGCCGAGCGGACCGACTCCGGTAGGCCGCGGCCAGTCGATCAGCAACTGGCCGGCCGCGTTGACGAACTTCATGCCGGGCCCGACGAACAGGTTGGGCAGCAAGGTCTCGGAGAGACCGATGGTCTGGAATACGCGCATGCATTCCGCGTCGAAGTGCACGGCACGCGGCAGCGCGAAGATGTCCTGGTCCCGTTCGAGCACCAGCACGCGCAAGCCGTCGAGGGCGAGCAGGTTGGCGAGCGTGGCGCCGGTCGGACCCAGGCCGATCACGGCGACGTCGTAGTCGCACGCGTCAGGGTTGGGGATGGGCTGTGACATGGATATCTGCCTTCAATGATGGGCCGGCGCGGCGCTGCGAACATGCGCGCGCGCCGGCCGGACGCGCTCAGAGTTCGTCGGCGACCGGGTTGGACAGAATGCCGACACGGTCCACTTCGACCTCGACCACGTCGCCCGCTTTCATGAAGAGCGGCGGATTGCGCTTGGCGCCCACGCCGCCCGGCGTGCCGGTCACGATCACGTCGCCGGGTGCGAGCGGCGTGAAAGTGGACAGATAGGCGATCTGGCTGGCAATGCCGTGAATCAGCATGTCGGTCGTCGCGCGCTGCACTTCCTGTCCGTTCAGCCGCGTGGTCAGCGTCAGCGTGGCGTTGGGCTCGATCTCGTCGCTCGTCACCATCCACGGACCGAATGCACCGGTGCGATAGAAGTTCTTGCCCGGCCCCCACTGCCCGGTGTGGCGCTGCCAGTCGCGAATCGATCCGTCGTTGTAGCAGGCGTAGCCCGCAATGTGATCCCACGCGCTCTGCTCGGCAATGCGCCGCCCGCCTTTGCCGATGATCACGGCAATCTCGCCTTCATAGTCGAACTGCGTCGACTCCGGCGGCCGCAGCATCGGCTGGCCGGAGCCGATCTGCGAGGCCGGCACGCGCATGAAGATCACGGGGTGCTCGGTCGTCTCGCGGTTGGTCTCTTTCACATGCTCCGCGTAGTTGAGGCCGACACAGAAAATCTGCCCGGGGTTCGGAATGACCGGCAACAGCGTCACCTCGGCCAGCGGATAGTCGCTCGCGCCGCTGTCGGCGAGGCGGCGCGCTTCGTCGAATGCATCCGCGGCGATCAGTGCCTTGAGGTCGGCGAAGCGTCCGTTCAGGCGCTTGCCAAGGTCGATCACTGTCTGATCGCGAACGATGCCGAAGGACGGCCCTTCATGGGTGGAAAAGCTGACGAGTTTCATGTTGCTCCGTGGATAAAAACAGATGATGGTCAAGAAAATTTATGCATTTGTTTTTGCATATTTATCGTTATTTGAGAATACACTTATAAAAACAGGTTTCACAAGACACTTTTTATCAGGGTTTATCACTACCAAGGGGGACGACATGACATCGACGAAGACAAGGCGCCCCGGGCTGTCGCTCAGCCACATGGGCTTTTACGTGAGCGACATGGCACGGGTCGAAGACTTCTACACGCGCGTGCTGGAGTTCACCGTGACCGACCGCGGCAGTCTGTCGACGCCGCATGGCGATGTGCGGCTCGTGTTTCTGAGCCGGGATCCGGCCGTGCATCATCAGATCGTGCTGGCGAGCGGCAGGCCCGAGCACCTCGCGTTCAATCCGATCAACCAGATCTCGTTCGAGGCGGACAGCCTTGCGTCGCTAAAGCGCTTCTACCGGCGTTTTATCGAAGAGGACGCGAAGGAGATCACGCCGGTCACGCACGGCAACGCGATCTCGTTCTACGCGCGAGATCCGGAGGGAAACCGGCTGGAACTGTTTATCGACACGCCGTGGTACGTGGATCAGCCAATGCGCGTGGCGGTGGATTTCTCGCTACCCGATGCGCAACTGATGGAATCGGTGGAACATCATGCGCGCGGCTTGCCGGGCTTTCGCCCGCGCGCGGAGTGGGAAGCGGAGATGGCGGAGCGCATGGGCATCGCGTGATGCGTGGCGCTGCCGTTGCGTGAACCTGTGTGATGCTGCGGGGCAGCGCCGCGCTGCCGTTGCCCGACACTACTGGCATTGGTGCCGACACCGGTGCCGGCCGCACGCTCAGCCGGAAATGACGGCTCGCGTTCGCTGCGACGTGCGGGCGGCGGCTTCGCGGATCAACTCGACGAGCCGCTCCAGGTTCACGAATTCGAGCCGCGGCGTTGGCACGATCAGCGCGAGCGAGCCGACGGCTTCGCCCTGATCGTCGGTGAAAAGCGGCGCGGCAATGGCCGAGACGCCTGATTCGAGCTCGCCCTTCGACAGATAGAAGCCCGCCCGGCGAATCTTGTGCAAGGCGGAACGGAAGTCTTCGAAGCTCGGGCCCAGCCCGCTCGTTGCAATGTCGGCGGCGTGCCGCTCGAACAGCAGCGCGAGCTTCGCCTTCGGGAAAGTGGAAAGAATGGCTTTCGGCGCGGCGCCGAGAAACAGTGGCCGGGGACGCCCGCGCCCATAACGCAGATCGAGCTTCGAATCGAGGCTCTCGCGATGCGTATCCACCAACTCGTCGCCGTACCAGCGCGACATCACCACATCGAAGCCGGAATGCTCGCTCAGTTCGCGCATGATGGGTTGCCCCACTTTCAGCAGCGGATCGGACATGCGCAGGTTGTAGTCGAGCTTGATGATGCGCGGACCCAGCCCGTATTCGCCACCGGAGAACCGCACCAGCATGCCGGACTCGACCAGCTCACGCACATAGCGATAGGCCGTGGGAATCGAGCAGTCGAGCTCGGCGGCCACTTCTTCCGCGGAGAGAAAGGGGCGCCCCTCCGAAAAGAGTTCGAGTATGGAGAGAAGCTTGGCGATGCTCGACATCGAGGAGATTGCCTTCCGGGTGGGGTCGCGGAATTATAGCCCTCAGCCCGCGGCGACGACGCCGATACGCAGGGCTTCGCCACCCGCCGCGATCGCGAGCAGGATGTCGACGTTCGGGTGCGCGCCCGGCCGGTTACGCGCGTCGGCCGTGTGCTCGGCGAACACGACGAGGCCGTGCGCGGCCGCTTTGGCGTCGAGCGTGCCGAATGTCTGCTGCAGATAGTTGTACACCGCGAGCGAGCCCTGCTTGCCCGGCTTGTTCTCGATGCTGGCGACCACAGCGCCCTTGCCGTCGATCAGATCGATACGCGCGATGCCCTCGATGCCTGGCATCTGCGCGAGGTTGTCCTTGAATACGTTGCCCGGTTGGATCATTGGAAACACTCCTTCTATTCGGAAAATGACAGCGCGGGCCGTATCTTATCCGATAGGGTGTCGTTCGATCACCGGGCGCAAAGCCATCACGGCGTCCAGCGATACACCACCATGCTGGAGCCGTTGTAGTTGTCTTTCGTGATCACGTACTCGCCCGCGGCTCGGAGATACGCGCGCAGACCGTACATCGAATCGACGTCGTTGCCGACATCCACGGTTGCCGGACTCGAATTGATCAGCGTGGTGACGAGTTGACCGGTAGTGAGATTGAAGGCGTCGATATTGGGCACCGTATGCACGTAGCCGACGAACAGATAATTGCCCGCCGCCGTGATCGACTTGGGATTGGCGCTGGTGAGATTGATCACCGGGTCAGGCCGCGTGGTATTGCCCGCGCTCCAGCCGTGATACACCTCGATTCTCGACTGCATTGCCGTCCAGTCCCAGCTTCCGGCAATACCCTGCGCGAGAATCATGGTGTCGCTTTCGGCGAGGTAGATGATGCGCGTAAGCGGCCGGATGCTCTGCGGAATGGAAATGGTGACCGCCGGACCCCATGCCGGTTTTCCATTGCCGTCGAAGCCGGTCAGCGGATAGTGGTAAATGTGATTCGTCCGGTCAAGGCCGGCCCACACGTCGCCCCTGCTGTCGATGCAGAAACCGCCCGTGACCTGGACGTTCGTATTGAACGCCGTGCCTGGAATCGATGCATCCGGTATCGCGATGTAGCCGCTCGCTGGATTGAAATAGAAAAAGTAGAAGATGCCGGGGTTCTGTCCGGACGCCACCAGAATCCGGTTCCCGCCGACCGTGACCAGTTGGCCGAAATGTTCGTCGCGCTGCGTGTCGTTCATGTTCAGGCGCGGGTCGGACGGATACGTGAACGGATCGACCGTGTTCGCCACGAACGTGCCGCCCGCCGTGCCGGTGTAAATATGCGTGCCGCTATAGAAGTAGGCGCCGTCAGTCGATGGGTCCGGCGCCGCCACCGCTTCGAAATTGAGGGACTGCAGCTTCCATTCGAGATTGCCGGCCGTGTCGTATGCATGAAGATCGGTGGCGCCATTGCGGCCGAGATCCCAGCCGCCGCCCCAAGGATTGTTCAGCACATACAGGTTGCCGGCGGCGTCCTTGCCGATACCGACCACGCGTGTGAAGCGCTTGTCGCCCACCTGCCCCTTGATCCCGCTGGTCGTGTCGAGATAACCGCCCTGAATGCCGAACGTGCCGGCCAACGTCGGCGTGCCCGCGATGGCGTAGCGCTTGATGTTCATGTCCGGTCCCTGGTCGCCGACCATCAGTTGCCCGGACGCTGCATCGAAATAAAGCGCGGAAGGCCGCGATGCAGCCGGCATCTGAATGGTGTTCAGCAGAGTCCCTGCCGGATTGAATTCGACAATTGCACCGGCGCTCTGCTGCGCGACCCAGAGATTGCCGGCGCTATCCAGCGCGAGTGCGCCCGGACTCGATACGTTGATGTCCCGCTGCCAGACGCCGTCGGTCGTGAAGATCCGCACGCGATTGCCGAAGAAGTCGCTCGCATACAGCAGTGAGCCCGCGGTCGCGAGGCCGGTGATGACATCCGCATGCGGTATGCCCGTCCACACGCTGACGGGAATGATCAGATCGCGCGTCTGCGTGGCCCGGTTGTAGCGTCCCACCGAACCACTGCCGAACGACTTGTTGTACTGCAATGCTGCGAAGATCGACGTGGCGTTGCCGGTTATGGCACTGCCCTGAAAGTCGGCATGTGTTCCGATCGAGCCAATGCTCTGGCCATTCTGGTAGATCGCGACGCCGCCCTCGTTTTCGTCCCACAGCGAAGCCGTGTAAATGACGCCTTCAGGCGCGACCCACATTGAGCGCGCGGTGTTTCCCACGTGTCCCGCGAGCGTGCCGAACGTGTTTGCCAACCAGTCGGTGGTGTATTGCGCCTGACAGGTCTGCGCGACCATGACCATCATTGCGCATAAGACGACACTGATTCGATGCTTGATCATGGGTAAAGCTCTCCGCACGACTATTCCTCGCCAATTTGACCCGACGGATGTAACGACAGGGGATTGATATGAAAATATCTTGTTGAGTAGACAGGACAATCCATACAGCGCAGATACAAATAAAAAAAGATAAAAAAAAGAAACTTCACGGCTGTTTTCTCCGGCGTGCTCCGCGCCACGGCGCAATCACGCGGAGATTGCCGGCGACGTCATTTCAGCGACCGTTTTTACCGATGCGCGCCGCGTGCAATTACCCCTCTTTTCCGCTCTTTACCGATAACTGAACTCAGGCGCACAATCTCTGCGGATATCGCGGTCCGCCGCCGCTACCTGATCTTTCAGGTTGTCCGTACCGGCGCGATATCCGGCGGTAAGCTCACCACGGGCGCCATGCGCACTCTCTATTCGGAAAGCACAATGAGCAATAAATCGTCAAGCAGACTTGAAGACCTGATGGCAGGCGGCAGCCGTCACCATCAGATTTTCCCAAGGCTCGATGAAGCCCAGTTTGCTGTGCTGGAGCGCTACGGCGAACGGCGCCGGCTGAAAGCGGGCGACATCCTGTTCGCCGAAGGCGACCGGCACATTCCCATGTTCACCATCGTCTCGGGAACCATCGAGGCAACGAGAGGCGCCGGCGACAAGCGCCACGTTCTGGGCGAGCACGGCCCCGGCAGCTTTACCGGCGAAGTGGGCACGCTCGCGGGCCGCGGCGCGGTCGCAACGGCGCGCGCCACCAGCGACTGCGAAGTGATCGTGATCGACGAGGAATCGCTACGGGCGCTCGTGGTCGCGGAAGCGCAGTTGAGCGAGACGATCATGCGGGCCTATATTCTGCGGCGCGTCGCATTCATTCAGGACGAGCACGGCGGGCTCCTGGTGATCGGCAGTTCGGCGTCCTGGCCCACGCTAGCCCTGCGGCATTTTTTGAGCCGCAATGCCCAGCCTTTCGCCTACTTCGATATCGTCGAGCACGAGGCAGCGCACGCACTTCTCGAGCGTTATGACGCAACCGAAGCCGACATTCCGGTGATCATCACCCAGCAAGGCACCGTACTCCGGCAGCCGACCAACCGGGCAGTGGCGGATGCGATCGGCCTGAGTCCCGACAGGTTGAATGGCGAGCGGTTCGATGTGGTCGTGGTCGGTGCGGGACCGGCCGGTCTCGCGGCCGCGGTCTACGCAGCATCCGAAGGATTGAGGGTGGCGGTTCTCGACACCAAGGCACCGGGCGGCCAGGCCGGCACCAGTTCGAAGATTGAAAATTACTTCGGATTCCCGACCGGAATTTCCGGTCAGGCGCTCGCCGGCCGCGGCCTGTCGCAATGCCGGAAATTCGGCGCCGAAGTCGGCGTACCGATCGAAGTACTCGGCATTGAATGCGAGGGCGCGCCGCCCTTTCATCTGCGCCTCAATTACGACGAGCACGTGTATGCCAGTTCGGTCGTCATCGCGACCGGCGCGCGCTACCGAAAACCGCTGCTGGCGCGCCTCGAACAATTCGAAGGCCGCGGCATCTACTACAGCGCGACGTTCATGGAAGCCGCGTTCTGCAACAACGAAGAAGTGGTGATCGTAGGCGGCGGAAATTCAGCCGGCCAGGCCGCCGTATTTCTCTCAGGACTTGCGCGTCACGTGCATATCGCGATTCGCGGCGACGGGCTCAACGCGAGCATGTCGAACTATCTGATCAGGCGGATCGAAGCGACGGCGAACATCACCGTTCATCCGCGCACGCAGATTGTCCAGCTGAACGGCGAAACGCAACTCGAATCGATCAAATGGGACACGCAGGGATACATTGAGGAGAAACCGATCCGCCATGTGTTCCTGTTTCTCGGTGCTCAACCGAATACCGGCTGGCTCGGCGATTGCGTTGCGCTCGACAGGAACGGCTTTGTGCTCACGGGCCCCGATGCGGTTCACCAGTGGCCGTCCGACCGCGCTCCATACTATCTGGAGACCAGCCGGCCCGGCATCTTCGCCGTGGGCGACGTTCGCAGCGGCTCGGTGAAGCGCGTCGCGGCCGCCGTTGGCGAAGGCGCCGCCGCGATCCAGTCGCTTCATCAATATCTGGCACTCAATCGCTGAGGTTCAGTGAGTGGCGCCCGGTGATGCGGGAAGGCGGATACGTCTAACGCTGATTCCTTAACGTCAGACGCGCTTCGAGGCCGCCGCCGGGACGGTTGTGCAGAGACAGCGTCGCGTCCATCGCCAAGGCAAGCTGCCGCGCAATGGCAAGGCCCAGCCCCGTGCCTCCCGTGTCGCGATTACGCGATGCTTCGAGCCTGTAGAACGGCTCGAACACCGCTTCCAGCGACTGCGCCGGTATGCCGGGGCCGCGGTCGAGCACTGCGATCAACGTCTGCCCGTCGGGCGATGCGCTCACCGTGATCTCGGCCGCGCCGCCGAACTTCAGCGCGTTGTCCACCAGGTTGCCCAATATGCGGCGCATTGCCTGCGGACGCGTCATCAGCGAAACGCCGAACCGTCCCTGCAGGCTAACCGCCTGGCCGGCGTCGACGTAGTCGCACACGAGGCTGTCGAGCAGCGCGTCGGGATCGACCCGGCACGGCACTTCTGTTGCGCCGTGCAGCGTTCGCGCGTACGTCACGCCCTCCTTTACCAGGCTTTCCATCTCGTGCAGATCCTGACGCAGCTTCGCGCCCTGCTCGTCGTCGTCCATCACGTCGATGCGCAGACGCATCCGCGTGATCGGCGTTTGCAGATCGTGAGAAATCGCCGCCAGAATCTGCATGCGTTCAGTCATGTAAGTGGCAATGCGGTCCTGCATGGCGTTGAAGGCGCGCGCGGCGCGCGACACTTCCGACGGTCCGTCCTCCGGCAGGCGCGCCGCCTTCAGGTCGGGGCCGAGCGTATCCGCGGCGAGCGCCAATTGATGCAGTGGGCGCGTGGCGAGCCGCACCGCCAGCCAGCAGCACGCGACCAGCACCGCCAGTTGCAACGCGAGCACGAGCGGTAGCCAGCGCGATAACGGCGCGCCCGCCATGGGGCGCATATCGATCGTCAGCGGCGAGCCGTCGCTCAGTCGCAGATGAACCTGCAGGCGCTCCTTGTCGCCGGGAACCGCATTCACCGTCAGCGGGTAGCGAGTGCCGATACCGTCCGCGATGGATTGCGCGACGCGCGCGGACAGACGCGCATCGACCGGTCCGCCGGTCATGCCGGGCCCGAGAATGAACTCGTAGCTGCGCCGCGCGAGGCGCGGCAGCCACTGCACACGTTCGCCCGGCGGCAAATGATCGAGCAGCGCCACCGAACTGCTCACTTCGCGCTCGATGTAGCCCATCATCACGTTGGTCATGGTCTGATCGCGCTCGGTCAGCGTAAGCCAGAACGACAGCGTCTGCGCCAACGCGAGGCCGACGAAAAGAATCAGCGCGAGCCGCGCGAACAATGTACGCGGCCAGCGCAGCCATGACCAACGGCTCATTGCGGATCCCCGATCGCAGTCACCGCCGCGGAAAACACATAACCCTCGCTGCGCAGCGTCTTGATGTAACGCGGTTCGCGCGCGACGTCGCGCAAGCGCTGACGCAAACGGCTCACCATCAGATCGATCGAACGGTCGAACTGATCGGCCTGGCGTCCTTGCGTGAGATTGAGCAACTGGTCGCGCGTCAGCACCCGTTGCGGATGATCGAGAAACACACGCAGCAAGCGGTACTCGGCGCCGCTCAGTGCAACCATAGTGCCTTCTGCGTCGAGCAGATGGCGCGCGGTGGTGTCGAGGCGCCAGTCGCCGAAGGCCAGCATGGGCGCCGATTCCGTCACCTGCATGCCGGGCGGCAACATGCGCGCGCGCCGCAGCACGGCGCGAATCCGCGCGAGCAGTTCACGCACGGCGAACGGCTTGGGCAGGTAATCGTCGGCGCCCATCTCCAGGCCCACGATGCGGTCGGCTTCCTCGTTGCGTGCGGTCAGCATCACCACGGGCACTGAGCGGAATTTGCCCGCACGCAGTTCACGGCACAACACCAGACCGTCCTCGCCGGGCATCATCAGATCCAGCACGATCAGATCGGGCGCGCCTTGCTCCAGCGCCGCGCGCATCTGGCGTCCGTTCGCCGCGAGCGAGACGCGCATGCCGTTCTTCTCGAGGTATCCGGCGAGCAGTTCGCGAATGCCGCGGTCGTCGTCGACAATCAGCACGTGGTCGATGGTTTCCATCAATGCATCATCTCCGTTGGCGTTTTATCTGCGCCCGGCTCGCATTGAGCAGCGAACAGTGCGCCGGGTGCGCCAGTTCGGCGGCAAGGCCGCCGGAAACGAATACGAGGATTGCCAGCAGGCGTCTCATGCGTCCTCCAGCACGGAAAGGCTGGCGCCGTCGGCAAGCCCGGCTTCCAGACTATACGGATCGACGCCTTCCAGGCAACCGATGTTGACCCGCCACTGCTGCGGATCTTTGCGCGTCTGATGAAACGGATAAATACCGCAGTGCTTGCAGAAATAATGCCGGGCCACTCGCGTGTTGAATTGATAAAGCGTCAGCGCGTCTTCACCGCTCAGAATCTTTAACTGGCTCGCCGGGAACAGCGGCGTCATCAATGCGCCCTTGCGCCGGCACAAGCTGCAGTTGCAGCGGCCGGCAGGGACGATCGCGACGTGAACTTCGAATCTGACGGCTCCGCAGTGACAGGATCCTTGCAGCAAATCGGCGCTCATGGTGCTCTCCGCGATTGGCAATGCCTGCTTTATAGCCTGGCGCGCACGGCGATTTGTGTCGCAGTGTATCTGGACGCCGGGCGGATACACAACATTGCACTCGCGCGGGTCGGGCGACACAAAAATGTATTCGCGGATTCCGACGATACACACGATTGCAATTCGCCGATTCCCTCACACATGCCAGATACGCAGGCACGGTTCAATACATCAACGCCGCTTTTCAGAAGCTATCGCATGACCGCAAGTGCTGGCTTCTGTCCAAAGCGCGAAAGAACGAGCGACTCAGTATTCGACGAGAATGGTCACGCGCCGGTTCGCGGCTCGTGCGGCTGCGTCGTCGCCGATAATCAAGGGAAAATTGTCGGCGCGGCCAATAGCAGCCATCCTGTGCGCTTCTATGCCTTTGTCCGCAAAGAAGCGCACCACCGCGCCGGCCCGTGCAGAAGACAGCTCCCAGTTGGATTCGTATTTCGCCGTGGAGATGGGCACATTGTCCGTGTGCCCTTCAACGAGAATGTTGTTCTTCGACCGGTCCCGCAGTACGCCGGCAATCTGGTTCAACACCTCGAATGATTCCGGCAGTAAGCGCGCGTCGCCCGAGTTGAACAGAATCTTGGCGTTGATAGCGATTTCAACGCCTTGAGCGGCGTTTGAAATCGCGATCTGGCGCTTGTCCTGAAGCGGCGCCAGCAGAGCGAGCAACCGCTTCTTCGAGACATCCGGCGCAGAGGGCATGGCATTGGACGGTTGGGCGTTGCCGGCAGACGCCGCCTCAGTTAAAGCGTGGCGCTCGAGCGCCTTGATTTCGAGCTCCCTCGTTTTGGCCAACTGCAGCACATACAGAGCAAGAAACAACACCATTAGCGTGGTGATGAGGTCGGCGTAGGAAATCAGCCAGCGTCCAGACTGCTCCTCGCTTTCGCCGGCGGCATCATAGCCGGTCTTATTCGCCATGAGGCGTTTGTTACCCGAAGAGATATCCATACCCGAAGAGCCTGCGTTCGAAATTGCGTATGATTCGCGCCGTGCCGCTCGCTACCTGTACGGCCAAAACCGGTTAGCCCAGCAACTCAGCCGATCTTTCCCGTACATCGCCCGCAAGCCGCGTTTCGATTGTGTGAGGTGACTCCTTGCGCGAGATTGCGAGCAAACCGTCGAGATATAAACGCCTGAAACGCAATTCGCTATCCACCTGCGCCCTGATCTTTCCGTACAACGGCAGAAAGACGAGATTCGCCAAAGCAAGGCCGTACAGCGTCGCAACGAAGGCCATCGCGATACCTTGCCCGAGTTGCGCGGGTTCGAGCAGATGACCGGTTACCTGAATCAGACCGAGTACCGCGCCCAGAATACCGAATGTCGGCGCATAACCGCCAGCCTGTTGCCAGATTCGCGCAGCCGCCATGTGATTGCGCTCATAGGCAAGCAATTCCCGCTGCAAAGCGTCTTCGAGCACCGCGGTCGATACGCCGTTTGCCAGCAACTCCAACCCTCTCTGGGCAAACGGATTGATGCCGCCCGCCCCGATCGATTCGAACACCAGCATGCCGTTGAGCTTGGCCTGATCGCCCCACTCCAGCAGGACCGCCAGGGTCTCGCGGTCCACCTGTCTCGCCTTCACGAAAGCCAGACGCAGTTGCTTCAGGCCGTCGTAAAACCTCGCCCAGGTGTTCTGGATCATCACCGCGCCGAAAGTGCCGCCAACAACGATGACGAAAGCTTCCAACTGGAACAGCGAAGTAAAGTGGCCGCCCTCGAGAGAGAAGCCCACGACGATTGCCGTCACGCCGAACACCGCGCCAAAAAGCGTCAGAAGATCCATACGTCCTCTCGAATGGCCGCTCGCGCCACCGAACCCCGAAGTAAACATTGCATGAAGCCGGCGTGTTGCGCGTCAGACATCCAGATTGGAATGCGGAGCGTTCGTGCCGGGCGGAGATTTGATCGCTCGCACCGTTTCGAGAAAGCGCTCCTCGATCTCGGCGACCTCGATCGGATCGATCTTGACCTCACGGCGCATGACCCACGAAACTTCTTTCTTTCTCGCTTCGGTCATTACGGAAAGCAGACGCTCGGCGATCGGCTGGCCCGTCACCGCGGAAAGCAGCTTCGCGAGGTCGTATGTGTCGAACGCGCTCAGCGCTTCGAACAACGTTCGTTGATCGACGAATTCCAGATCGTCGAGCGATTTCAGGTCGCTCAGACCGCGAGTAGTACGCCGCGAAAAATAGCTGATGCCCTTTTCCTCGACGTAGTTCAACACCTTGGTCTTGCGAAACGCAAAGATATCTTCCGCGATTTCCGCATGAGACAGCTTGTTGAGAATCACCTTCTTCTCGACGCCGATCAAGGCCTCCAGGTCGTCCAGTTCGATCAGTTCCAATTCGCTGCTGATGGAGAGATCGAGATCGTGGTCCGCCACCTGTTGCGCACGCTCGATGATTCGCACCGGATCGAAGGCGACCAGTTGCCGGTTCGCCGCGCCGTCCTGCGCGGAATAGCGCGCCGATGTGTTGCTCACACGATCGGACCGCCCTGGTTCGAGCGAGACGAGATTGAGTTTCTCCATCCGTTTGAGCATGGCCATCACATGCGGACGCGAATGTCCGGCAATCGCATGGCACTTTTTGATCACTTCGGGCAAGGGCACCGATAATTCCTCGCCTTGCGCACGTCGAACGCGGCTGTCGAGCCGGTCGGCGTTCTCGCTTCCCGCCATCAATGAGAGAACGTGAGCGTACGATACGACGCCCGGCAGGAAGTCCGCATGCGTATTCGTGGCGAGGATATCGTCCTTCTTCTTCACGCGCCGGATCAGCGTGCGTACGATATGACGAAGCAACGGCGATACGCGCGCGAGTTCCTCCTCCACCACGTCCGCCGCGACGACGGTCAACTGGCAGAAGCTCAGCGCCTTTGCAGTGTGCGCTCGCGGTTCGGGCGGCAGCAAGGCCGCCTCGCCGAAAAACTCGCCTTTGCCTAGCGTGGCGAGAATCACTTTTTTCTCGTCGCACTGGGTGGAGATTTCGACTTTGCCATCTGCAATGACGTAGACGACGGCGTCGCCCGCGAAGCCTTCGGAATAGATGACTTCGCCCGGAGCCGCTGTACGCGACCATGGCGATCGTTGGTGATTCAAGATTGATTCCCCCGAAGAGCTATTTCCCGGTCAGCGCGCGCCGTGCTGAAGGCTAGCGCGTGCCCCGATGGTCCTGATTTGTTTGACTGGATAACGACATGCAAAACGCAAAGCTTTAATAAATGTAATCGTCAGATGTGATAGCGCAAACGTTTGGTTGCCTTTCCCAATAAGGCTTTGCGCCACGCCGACTTTTCTGGTAGCGCTACGACGGCCTGATCTCGAGCGAGGTTCTGCAACGAAATGCGTCCGCCATTTGCGCAGCAATACGTTCAGGCAAATGTAAGAATCACGTCCGCATGCACGGTGCCGAAAAAAATTTGGAATAAGCGGAAACCCGGTGTGTTTGCCCCTACGTAGACAGCAACAAAGCTGCATCGCAACCCACGAAACAGATACGCATGCGATGCTCCTGTTGCAAGTAAGTCATGTTGGTAGATAGGCAGAGACGTAGCTTCACTCGAACCGCAAGGTATTTTCAATCTATTTATATTCAGGTATCCAAAATGAAACGCAAACTCTCAATCATCCTCTCGTTGATCGTCCTCGCTTCGGCAGGCGTCGTCACCCAAGCTTCGGCGAAGGAACATGTTCACGCGAGCACGCAGCAGTGTGTCGGTCCCGCAGGTTTCTGCACCCCGTACTTCGGCAGCTAAATACGTACCGTTTCCCGGCAATCGTTGCCCGTCAACTCATCACGTTCACAAAGGAATTTTTATCATGAAAAAAGCTCTTGTTTGTTTCGCTCTCGCCGCCGGCGCATTGGCCACTCCTGTTCTGAGCTTCGCACAATCGAATGCTCCAGTCACCCGCGCCGAAGTGCGTGCCGACCTGGTGCGCCTCGAACAGGCGGGCTACAACCCCTCGCTTGCGGACGACGCTGACTACCCGGCCGCGATCCAGGCTGCCGAAGCGAAGGTCGCCGCACAAAATGCTCCGCAAACAACACAATCGTCGTATGGCGGCGTGGCGCAGAACGGCAACTCTTCGGCCGGCATGCGCAAGCATTCGTCGTCAGATGCCACTTGCGTCGGCCCTGTCAGTTTCTGCAACGTTTTCTTTGGTAGCTGAATGACACGTGTCGGGAATCCTGTCTAGTCCTTTATATCGATAGGATTCCTACCTTTTTTAGCAATCCGGGATAGTCTTTCCAGATAAAACTCAAACTTTGCAAATTCGAAGAGACTCGCTTCGCGCGCCAATCTCTCTAGCCGCCAGGCAGTTCCCACTGCCAGCGATGCTCGTGCTTCCCCGACAAGCCACTCCTTGAGTTTCAGCGCTCATGGCAGCAACTTTGCCCACGCTGGATGACCCAGGTCGTCGGCAATGGCTAGCCGGTCGGCTCGACAAAACACTCGAAACACGATCAAACCCGCCTCTGCGCCGCATCAGTCTGCGCGCGACACCCACGCTCACCAAGGCACGTAGAACGACAGCGGCAGCCAAAAAAAACAAGCCACCGTTCACCTGCGAATTGCGCCAGTCCTCTCATCCCATTCGTCAAAAACCATCACGCCTTTAATTTGTCATTGTTTTCCATGAATGTAATGATATAACATTCCGTCGACAGGAACAGAAAAACCCGCATCCATCCAGTCGCCAACAGACTCGAATACATAACGATGAAAAACCGCACGCGCGTCTCCTCCGCAGCTCTGCTGCTATTCGCCCTGGCTGCCCACGCTCATGCCGCAACCGACGAAGGGTCCGTAACCGGTGCGGTCACAGATTCCGCCGGACAACCCGTCAACAATGCCACCGTGATCGTGCAGAACGCGAGCGGCGCCGCCATCGGCGAGGCGAAAACGGACGCCGAAGGCCGCTTCGTGATCGCGCATGTGACGCCGGGCACTTATGCGGTCGTCGTCACCGCAGCGGGATTTGCGAGTGGCAACAGCATCGCGACTACGGGCACCGGCACGCAAAGCGCCGTCAGTGTCAGTCTCGCGAAGAGCGGCACACTCGACGTTCAGGTGAATGCGAAGCGACTGGACAGAGCGCGCAACGGGTTGTCGCCGGAGACCGGCAGCAGCGTGTACCGCTTCAGCCAGGCCGATATCGATGCGTTACCCGCGGGCCAGGACACGCCGCTCAATCAGGTGCTGCTTCAGGCGCCCGGCGTGGCAAGCGATTCGTACGGGCAATTACACGTGCGCGGAGACCATGCCAATCTGCAATACCGCATCAACGGCATCATCATCCCCGAACCGATCAGCGGCTTCGGGCAGGCGCTCGATACGCGGATCATCGACCAGGTCAATCTGCTGACCGGCGCGCTGCCGGCACAGTACGGCTACCGCACGGCAGGTGTCGTGGACATTCGCACGAAGACGGGCGATGCGGGCAACGGCGGCAGCATCGACATATTCGGCGGGAGCCACCAGACCCTCAAGACCAGCGCGGATGTGTTCGGCACGCAAGGTCCGTTCAGCTACTACTTCAGCGGCTCCCTCGGCGTGAACAACCTCGGTATCGAGAACCCGACTGCAAGCGCGAACGCCGTGCATGACCACACTCGCCAGGGCGATGCATTCGGCTATATGTCGTACATCATCAATCCGCTCACGCGGGTGAGCCTGATGTTCGGCACCACGAGCAATCAGTTCGAAATCCCCAACACCCCTGGTCTGCAGACCAATTTCACGCTCAATGGCAATAGCACGTTCGATTCGAGTCAGCTGAACGAAACGCAATCGGAGTTGAACAATTTTGCGGTGGTGGCGCTTCAGGGCACCAATGGCGGCGCACTGGACTACCAGGTCGCGCTATTTACCCGCTACACGCGAACGCAGTTCAATCCCGATCCCGTAGGCGACCTGCTTTTCAACGGCGTTGCATCGCAGGACTTTCACAGTAACTCGGCAAATGGCGCCCAGGTGGACACCACGTGGCGCCTGAACGACAAACATACGATTCGCGCCGGCCTGTTCTTCCAGCAGGAGCACGCGGTATTCGACGACAGCGTCAACGTGTTCGCAACGGACGCCGACGGCAATCAGTTATCGGACCAGCCCTTCAATATCCATGACTCGAGCAGCAAGACGGGCTACCTGTATAGCGCCTACGTACAGGACGAATGGAAAATCACCAGCAAGCTCACGCTCAATTACGGGCTGCGATACGACAAGATGGACGAGTATGTGAGCGCGAGCCAGTTGAGTCCTCGCATCGGCCTGGTCTATGCGCTGACACCGACCACCACGGTTCACGCCGGCTACGCGCGCTACTTCACGTCGCCCGCGTTCGAACTGTTGTCGGGTTCGACCATCAGCCGCTTCAACGGCACGACCAACCAGAGCCCGTCGAGCCAGAACGATCCGGTACAACCCGAGCGCAGTCATTACTTCGATCTCGGTGTCACGCAACGTCTGGGTTCGAACGTGACAATCGGCGTCGACGCCTACTACAAGAAATCCACCAACCTGCTCGACGAAGGACAGTTCGGCTCCGCCCTCATTTTCACACCGTTCAATTACCAGTACGGACGCGTGTACGGGCTCGAGTTCACCGCAAACTATAAGCAGGACAACGTATCTGCCTATCTGAACCTCGCCTACAGCCGCGCACAAGGCAAACAGATCGACTCGGCCCAGTTCAATTTCGACCCGGAGGAACTTGCCTATATCAACAGTCATTGGGTGTATCTCGATCACGACCAGCGCGTCACCGCCTCTTTCGGAGGAACGTACGACCTCGGCAGAACGACGTTCACATTCGACGGACTGGTTGGTAGCGGCTTGAGAAGCGGTTTTGCCAACACCGATCGCCTTCCCGTCTATGCGCAGATCAATCTCGGCGTGATCCAGCACTTCAACCAGCCGCTTGTCGGCAAGTTCGATGCGCGCCTGATGGTCGTCAATGCATTCAATCGTGTCTATGAGTTGCGCGACGGATCGGGCATCGGCGTGGGCGCGCCGCAGTACGGCCCGCACTTCGCCGTTTATGCCGGCATCACCAAGCATTTCTAATCTGTCACCCAGCAGCGAGGACGGTCATGCAAGACTGGATGAATATTCTGGCAGCAGTGCGCGTGGGCGGGTGGGTTATCTATCCGCTCACGTTACTCGCTGTTCTGGCGGTTGCGATCGTCCTCGATCGCGCCTATGTATTTCTGCGTTTTGGCCGCTTGCCGGCGGCGATTTATGCCGCGCATGAAATCGACGTGTTGGGATCCGATATTGATCTGGATAACCTGTTAAATGAAGCTTCCGCCCAGAACGCATTCAGGCGGATGAACTCTCCGTGGCTACCCGATCCGTCCGTGCCGCTATGGCTGCGCGAAGTCAAAGCGGAATCGGTGGCGTCACAGATCGAGCGTGACATGAGCAGAGGTTTCTGGGTGCTGGAGACGATCGTCACGGCGGCGCCGCTGCTGGGTCTGCTCGGCACCATCGTCGGCATGATGCATTCGTTTCAGCTGTTTGGCGGAACTGGGCTCGTCGATCCCGCCGGCGTCACGGGCGGGGTTGCGCAGTCGCTGGTGGCGACTGCGATCGGACTCGTCGTTGCACTGTTCGCACTCTTCGCGTTCAACTATTTTTCCCGCCGGCTCGAACGTCTGATGGACGAACTCGAATCTTTCGCGAATGCGCGGCTCGGTCAAATCCGCCTTGCCACCACCACCGCCGGAGCGCAGTCGTGAAGTTCAAGCGATCGCGCGCGGCGAGGCGCGGCCGCATCGAAATCATTCCGATGATCGATGTGATGTTCTTTCTGCTGGCGACCTTCATGCTGGCTTCGCTCGCCATGCAGCGGCTCGATGCCGTCAAGCTGACGTTACCAACCGGCCGCGCACAGCAGATGGCCGCGCATGAACCCCTGACTATCTCGGTGGATAGCCGCAATGAAATATTCGTGAACCATCTGCCGGTACGTCCCGATCAGATCGAGCCGACGGTGAAGCGCCTGTTGCAACCCAACGCGGATGTCGTCATTGCCGCCGACGCCGCCGCGGGCCACGGCGCAGTCGTGCAAGCCATGCTCGCGGCACGGCGCGCCGGTGCCGCACGGTTTCTGATCGCCGTGCATCGTGAATAGCGCGATGCGTCTGAGCACTACCGTCGATGATTCGCCGAAGCTGCGCCTTGCATTGGCGATCCTCATCGCGCTCGTGGTCTGGCTCGTGTTTCTGTTCGCGCTCGGACATTGGCTCGACGCAACGAGATCCGAACCGGCACCGGAGAAGGCATTGGAGATGCGTGTAGTGGAACTTGATCCCGAGCCGCCGACGCACGCTGCGCCCAAGCCAACGCAAACGCAAACATCAACTCCACCGCCTGCGGTCAAACCGTCGCGACCGGGCGCACCACGCACCCATGCCATGCCGGCACTCACTGCACTGCCCGAAACTCCGACACCAGCCAGACACCCGGCCGACACCACCACGCCAGTATCACAGGAGCCCGGCCCCTCTGCCGAATCCCCCACGCCTGCAAGCAACTCCGCGGAAGAAAAACAGAGCACATCACCACCCGCCACCTCGCCGGGCGATACCGCCGCACGCTCCATCGCGCAACCGTTACCAGCGTTACCCGACGATTTGCGCGAGCAGGCCTATCAAACCGTCGCGACCGCGCGCTTCGTGATTCATGCCGACGGCTCTGTCGACGTGGAACTCATCAAGCCGACACCTAATCCGCGGCTCAACCAGCTCCTTCTCGAAGCGCTTCACAAGTGGCGCTTTTTCCCCGCGTTGCAGGGCGGCCGTCCGGTCGAAAGCCGGCAGGACGTCCGCGTGCATTTCAATGTGAACTAGCGCGCCGCGTTCGCATTGATTGATGTGGCCGTAACAACATCGTGAACGTTACGTAGCGAATCCACCTTGTGCACACGCCGCATTCCCCGCGCATCGCCCGCAAACGCCCCCCAAACGCCCCCCAAACGCCCGCAGCAAACGCTTCGGCAGCATCCGAAACGCGTTCATCCAGCTTATCCCTGCAGTTGGCACGGTCCCTGCAATCAGACAGGCAAAGGCCGAGCACCGCCATGACCGGAAGGCCGCGCGTGCTCCCCAACCGGCCCGGCCAAGGCCATAACACGCGTGGATATTCCAATGATTGCCGATTTTCTGCTGGACGCTGACGTCACCGGACAAGCTCACGATCTCGACTCGAACTTCGCGCAGCGCCACCCCTTGCAAATCGCCGTTTGTCTGCGCAACCTGGTGGCCGGACAGGACTTCGTCACAGTCGAGTTCGGCGGCCGGCAAATCGTCACGCAGATACTCGACGTCGACTCGCGCAACGCGCGCTTCGTGTTCGATGCCGGCAGCATGGCCGTCGACAACAGCGCGCTACCCGCCGCGCGGCAGTTGACGTTCCGCAGCCTGCCGGGCGGCATTCGCACCGAGTTCACGACACAGGATGCCACCTCCATCGTATTCGACGGGCTACCGGCGTTCGAGGCGCCCTTCCCTCCATTGCTCTACTACGTTCAACGCCGCGAATTCTTCCGCGTGCAAACGCCCGTGCTCGACCCGTACATCGCAAGCGGCCCGTATGCGGACGGCGGCTCATTCCGGCTGGAATTGCAGGATCTGTCATTGGGCGGCGTCGCGTTGAAGACGGCCGACGAACGCTTCGGCTCGCTTCAAAGCGGCACGGTTCTGCGCGACGTCGCATTGCAACTCGGCAGCTTCGGCACGCTGCGGCTCGATCTGGAAATCGTCGCGCCACGCCAGTTGACCACGGCGAAGGGCGATCGGCGCTTCGTGATCGGTTGCAAATTCGTCGCGACACTAGGGCCGGCTGAGCGGACGTTGCAACGCGTCGTCACGCAACTCGAAACCAGGCGGCAAGCGCTCGCACCGCGCGGATAAGCCCGTACGCATACGCCGCAGACTTCACGTCGGCGACGATCATACGATCGCCGCCGCGCGAACCACGCGTGCCGTGCACTTCAGGGTTCGCTGAACACGCTCACGACACCAGCCATTTGCTGTCGAGAAAACTCATTCAGCCTTCAATCCACTTTCATTCGAGCCAGGACTTTCCCCAAGCCCGAACGCTCGATCTTGCGTCGCACCACGCCGCTCAACCCGCACGGCGTATGGCTCACAGCCTTCCAGCAAGTTTTCGCACGGCACCTGCCACGCCGATCGTTTCCTTGACGAGCGTCGGCGCGCCTGCTGTACTAAATCAACCAAAGTGATTTAGGTGGCGGCAATCGAACCGGTCCGGATCGTTTCGAACCACCCCTCCCGCATCAAGCCGCAAACCAAGTTGTCAGCGCGCAGCGTTCGCGCGGGCACCCGCCAGTAGTCCATAACGTCGTTGCCAAAAACCGGAGGAGCGTCCCATGAATCTGAATTCCCGCAGGCTTCCTGTTGTCAGGAAAATCGTGTCGATGTGCGTCGCGGCATCGGCGGTGTGGTGTGCGAGCGCGAGCCAGGCGGCCGATCAGCCTGTTGTCGGCCTCATCACCAAGACCGACACCAACCCGTTCTTCGTGAAGATGAAACAGGGCGCCGAAGCAGCCGCATCGAAAGACGGCGCGAAGCTCATCACCGCCGCGGGCAAGTTCGACGGCGACAACGCGAGCCAGGTCACCGCCATCGAAAACATGATGACGGCCGGCGCGAAAGCGATTCTGATCACGCCGAGCGACACCAAGGCGATCGTGCCGAGCATCAGGAAAGCCCGCGCCGCCGGCGTGATGGTGGTCGCGCTCGACACGCCGACCGACCCGCAGGACGCCACCGACGCCCTCTTCGCCACCGACAACTTCAAGGCCGGCGTGCTGATCGGCAAATACGCCAAAGCCGCGCTGAACGGCAAGCCCGCGAAGATCGCCACGCTCGATCTCGCGCCCGGCGTTTCGGTTGGCGTGCTGCGTCATAACGGCTTCCTGCAGGGCTTCGGCGTGAAGGAAGGCGATCCCTCGGTGGTGTGCAGCCAGGATACGCGCGGCGATCAGGCCAAGGGCCAGACGGCGATGGAAAACTGCCTGCAGAAGTCACCCGACATCAACGTGGTCTACACGATCAACGAGCCGGCCGCAGCGGGCGCTTACCGCGCGCTCAAGGCGGCGGGCAAGGATAAGAACGTAATGATCGTCTCGATCGACGGCGGCTGTGAGGGCGTGCGCAACGTGAAGTCCGGCGCCATTGCCGCGACCTCGCAGCAATATCCGCTGAAGATGGCCTCGCTCGGCGTGACGGCCGGTGTCGAGTACGCGAAGACGGGCAAGAAGGTCTCCGGCTATCAGGACACCGGCGTGACGCTGATCAGCGACAAGCCCATGTCCGGCATCGACAGCAAGGACACGAAGTTCGGCCTCGACAACTGCTGGGGCAACAAGTAACACGGACTGAATGGAGCGGCCCGCTTTGCTGGGCCGCCATTGGAATTGCCGCGTGGCCGCAGCGCCACGCGCATGCATCGAGGACATCCATCATGTCGACTCCTTCCGCGCCTGCCGGCCACTCGCGCCCGTTCGCCGACCGCTTGCCGTCGCTTGCCGAGATCGGGCCACTCATCGCGCTGGTGCTGGCTTGCGGCTTCTTCATCTCGCAGAGCAGCCGCTTTCTGTCGTTCCAGAACCTCTCGCTGATCCTGCAGCAGACCATGGTGGTCGCCGTCATCGCAATCGGCCAGACGCTGATCGTGCTGACCGGCGGCATCGACCTCTCGTGCGGCATGGTGATGGCGTTCGGCTCGATCATCATGACCAAATTCGCCGTCACGCTCGGCGTGCCGCCAATCCTCGCGATTCTGTGCGGCATCGCGGCGAGCACGCTGTTCGGCGCGCTCAATGGCGTGCTGATCACGCGCATCAAACTACCCGCGTTCATCGTCACGTTGGGCACGTTGAATATCGCATTCGCCCTCACGCAGATCTATTCGAACGCCGAGAGCGTGTCGAACCTGCCGGACGCGCTCATGTTCTTCGGCAACACGTTCAGGCTCGGCCCCGCGGATGTCACATACGGCACGGTGCTCACCCTGCTGATGTATCTGGCCACATGGTTCGTCTTGCGCGACACCGTGCCCGGCCGGCATCTATACGCGCTCGGCAACAACGCGGAGGCCGCGCGGCTGATGGGCCTGTCGTCGCAGAAAATCCTGATGACGGTGTATTCGCTGGCCGGCGCGATCTACGGCATCGCCGCGCTGTTGTCCGTGTCGCGCACCGGCGTGGGCGACCCGCAGGCCGGCCAGACCGAGAATCTCGACAGCATCACCGCGGTCGTGCTCGGCGGCACGAGTCTGTTCGGCGGGCGCGGTTCGATTGTCGGTACGCTGCTCGGCGCGCTGATTGTCGGCGTATTTCGCAATGGTCTGACGTTGATCGGCGTTTCTTCGGTCTACCAGGTGTTGATCACCGGCATGCTGGTGATTCTCGCGGTGGCCGCGGACAAACTCTCCCATCGTCGCGGTTGAGCACTCACGAGGACTCCGTCATGTCGACACCCGCTTCCGCTTCAACCGCAATGCCCGTTCTACAGGCGCGCGGACTCGTCAAACGTTATGGCAACGTGACCGCGCTCGACGGTTGCGATTTCGAAGTGCTGCCCGGCGAGATTCTCGCCGTGATCGGCGACAACGGCGCGGGGAAATCTTCGCTGATCAAGGCCCTTTCCGGCGCCACGGTGCCGGATGAAGGCGAGATTCTGCTCGACGGCAAACCGGTCAGGTTCCGCAGCCCGCTCGATGCCCGCGCGCAAGGCATCGAAACGGTGTATCAGGAACTCGCGGTCGCGCCGGCCATGAGCATCGCCGAAAATCTGTTCCTCGCCCGCGAGTTGGTGAAACCGGGCTGGCGCGGCTCGATCTTCAAGATGATCGACAAGCGCCGCATGCTGGAGGAAGCAACCGCGCATATGAAGGATCTGCAGATCGGCATCCGTTCGATGCGCCAGGCCGTCGAAACGCTCTCGGGCGGCCAGCGCCAGGGCGTGGCCGTGGCGCGCAGCGCGGCTTTCGCGCGGCACGTGGTGATTCTCGACGAACCCACCGCCGCGCTCGGCGTCAAGGAAGGCAACATGGTGCTGGAATTGATCCGGCGCGTGCGCGATCGCGGCCTGCCGGTAATCCTCATCAGCCACAACATGCCGCACGTGTTCGAAGTCGCGGACCGCATCCATATCCAGCGGCTCGGCCGGCGCGCCGCGCTCGTCAACACCAAAGACGTGCATATGTCGGAAGCCGTGGCGATCATGACGGGCGCGAAGGAAGCCGACGTCAAGGCGATTGCATGATGCACGCATCCTGCTGAGCGGGCGCCCATCATGGATACCACCGGCACCCGCTCGCCCCTCAAACGCACGGTCGGTTCGAATCAGGTCGGCATGCGTCAGTTCAACGAACGCATCGTGCTGCAGGCGATCCGCCTGCACGGGCCGCTGCCGAAAGCCGATGTGGGCCGCCTCACGCGTCTTTCCATGCAGACGGTGTCGATGATCGTCGAGCGCCTCATCGACGATGGCCTGCTCGAAAAGCAGGCGCGGGTGCGCGGCAGGATCGGTCAGCCGTCCGTGCCGATCGCGTTGCGCGCGCAAGGCGCGTACACCATCGGCATCAAGGTGGGACGCCGCAGTCTCGACGTGCTGGCAATGGATTTTGCCGGCCACGTAGTGCACCGCGATGTGTTCGAATACGCTTATCCCGATCCACGCACGCTGTTTCCCGCACTCGAAAGCAAACTGGTACGCGTGAACCAGACGCTTGGCGCGAAGGCCAGCCAGGTGGTCGGCGTGGGCGTCGCCGCGCCCTTGTGGCTCGGCGGCTGGCGCGATTTTCTCGGCGCGCCGCCCGACGCGCTGGAAGCATGGACCGAGATCGATCTGCGTTCGCGCGTCGCCACCATGACGGGCCTGCCCGTCGAGTTCGCCAAGGACACCACGGCCGCCTGCGCCGCCGAACTCGTGATGGGCCAGGGCCGCGGCATCCACAATTTTCTGTATCTGTTCGTCGGCACGTTTATCGGCGGCGGTCTCGTGATCGACGGCCGTTTGCATGGCGGCCCGCACGACAACGCGGGCGCGGTCGGTTCGATTCCGTTACGCGAAGGCGGCCCGCGCAAACCCGCGCGCCAGTTGCTGCACGCGGCGTCGGGCTTCGTGCTCGAAAAGCTGTTGAGCGATGCGGGCGCGCCGGCTGCGGCCGCCCACGATCATCGCGCGTTGTCACCGGAAATGTGGCGCCATACCGAACAATGGCTCGATAGCGCATGCCCCGCGATCGCCAATGCGCTGACCAATGCGGCCGCGTTGCTCGACCTCGAAGCGGTCGTGATCGACGGCGAACTCGACCGGCAACTGGTGCGGGAAATCATTCGACGCACCGAGCGCGTGCTCGACCGCATCGAATGGGAAGGCATGGTGCGTCCGCAATTGCTGGAAGGCGCCATTGGCGCCGATGCGCGCGCGATGGGCGGCGCGATTCTGCCGCTCTACGCGCATTTCGCGCCGGTGCATGAGCTATTCCTGAAGCCGGCAGCGGAGACGGTTTATCCAACACCGCCGGCGTGACTCATCAACACCCGCACGCTTCATCCATGCTCATTGCGCAGCGACCTTTGCGACCGAAGCCGTCTTTGCAGGCGGATTGTCCAGCAACGGCTGCAACACCGGCGCCATCGACTTCAGCAACTGCACCGACAGCGCGCTCGTGAACTCGTAGTGCGCGGCATACGGTTCATGCACCCACGCGGTCAAGGTGCCGTAGAAGCGGTCGCCCATCGCGAACACGAAAGTCGCGCTGCGGTTGACCTTGCGCGACTCGATCAGCCGCGCGCCTTTGGCGAACACGTTGAAGCGCTGATCGCCGGTGCCGGTCTTGCCGTACACCTCGAGCGTCTGGCCGTCGGGGAACGTCATGCCTTGCGCAAGACGCCTCGCCGTGCCGCCCGTCACCACGTCACGCAACAGAACTTTCACCACGCCGGCGATTTCCGGCGACAACTGCTGTTGCGGCGCCACCGCCGCGCGCCGGAAATGGGTTTCGTAAGGCGTGTCTTTCGCGAAGTCGAGTTGAGTGAGGCTTTCGGTCGGCACCTTGTTGCCGTTGTTGGCAATCACGCCGATCAATTGCGCGAGCGCGGCGGGCCGGTCGCCGGAGGCGCCGATTGCCGCAGCATAAGAAGGCGTGAGCGTCGCGAATGGATAACCGAGCGCCTGCCACGATTTGCCGATTGCATCGTAGGCGCGCAGTTCGACCATCCGTTTGATGCGGCGGTCCTGCGTTGCGTGATAACGAGTCTTGAAGAGCCAGGAATACGTCGACAGACGCACGTCACGGCTCGCACTCTGAATCTGGTCGAGCGTGGCGTCGGGATGCTCGCGCAGATAGTTGAGCGTCCACAGTTCGAGCGGATGGACGCTGGAGATGTAGCCACGGTCGTTCAGATTGAAGCGGTCGATAGCGTATTTCGCGTACAGATTCGCCAGATCCTCGTCGTCGAGCACGGAGGCGGCGGGCGTGTTTTTGAGCGCCGCGCGCATCTGCGTGTTGAACCATGCGTTCGACTCGTTCGGGGCGACGCTGCGCAACACCGTTGCCACTTTGGACGGCGACTTGCGCACGCCGAGCAGCAGCAACGCCATGGCCTGATCGCGCGTCTTGCCGTGATACTTCGTGTAAAAACGATTCATATACACACGGCTTTCCTGATCGGCGAAGCGCGTCAGATACATCTTGCGGGTTTCCGGATCGCCGAGCCATTGCGACGACGGCCCGGTGGTCTGCACCATTTCGTAATGGACGATGTCGCGCATCAGGCGCACGAACACGAGATTCACCGAATGCTGGAACGCACGATGCACGGTCAGGATACGGCTGTTGTCATCCGATTCGAAATTGTTGAAGGTCTGCGCGCCGCCGCCCGTGTAGAACGTTTCACCGGGATTGGCCGAGTATTTGCGCTCCACCGCCGCGTCGAGCATGGCTTGCAGCGAACGGTCCGAAGTGTGCGCGAGATAGTCGAGCGCCCAACGCGTGAGCTGGTCGTTCGGATCGGGATTGACGGCTTTCAATTCCGTTGTGCTCAGCGGTGCATAACGCTTGTGCAGATTGGAGACGATCTGCAAATACGTGACAACGGTACGCAGTTTCGCCGTTGAACCGAGATTCAGGCGCGCGCCGGAATTGATGTCGAACGGCTGGTTGACGCTATCGGTTTGCACTCGCACGAGGTTGGCACCGTCGCGGCGCTCGAACAGCGTGAAGCTATAAGCGATTTTCGACGGATCGTCCGAGGCGCGCAGCATTTCGAAACCGACCAGACCGGCGGCTTTCGCGCCGTCGCGCGTGGCGGCAGCGGCGAGCCGTTCACTCACGGCTTGCTGAACGGCGTTGTTGAGCGTGCCTTTCGCCCGCAGATCGAGGCGATCGAGTTCGTAGAAACTCGAAACCCCGAGCGCGGCGAGCAGATGCGAACGCATGGACGTCACCGCCTTGCGCGATACGAAGGAATCCGTGCTCGCCGTTCTCGCGGGTGCGCGGTGCAGGTCGACCACGGCGGACAGCGCGGCATCGCGCAACGGAATCGACACGATGCCCCCGTTCGCCAGCAGGCGCAGATAACTGTCGGTCAGCCGTTCGAGTTCGGCGTAGCCGTGATGCAGGAAATACGACGGCGCGCGTTGCGCGATCATCAGCGAGAGCACCTGCCTGAACGCCACGCCTTGCTCCGGCAGATTCTGTTCGGTGGACGGCGCTTTCAGGATGCGATTGACGTCGTTGAAATCGCGGCCGTACCAGGCGGCGAGCCCGTCGCCGATACCGTTGATTTCGCCGATGCCCGGCTGCGCGGCGAGCGGCACCGAGTTGAGATAGTGAACAACGATCTGCCGGCGCGCCGGCATGGTTTGCGGACCGTTCAGATAGGCACGTACCGAAGCCGACGCGATCTGCCGCAACTTCTCCGGCGGCGTCGCCGTGCGTCCGCCCGCCGAGTGGCGGAATTTTTCGATCTGCGTGGCAAGCGTGCTGCCGCCGGGTTGCGACTGATGGCGGTTGAATACGCGCACGCCCTGATCGGCCAGGGCGCGGCTGAAACGTCCCCAGTCGATGGCCGGGTTGCGGTTCGGCTGATTCGGATCGAGCAGATAGCGGTCTTCGATAAAAAGCAGCGAATTCACGACGAGCGGCGGAATCGCGTCGAAGTTGTCGTATACGCGGCCCGGAAACTGCGCGGCGAAGAGCGGCGCGCCGGTGCCGTCGACGAGTTGCAGGCCCGCCCGATCTTTTTCTTCGTACGGCAGAAAGAGGCCGTTATCCGCCAGCGACAGCATCCGCTCGGAATCGCGCGCCTGCGCGCTGATTTCAAACCCGCGTTGCAGCAGGCGTTGCTGGATCGACGGCAGCAGTGCGTAGCCCAGACGGCTGTCGTAAGGGCCTTTGTCGGCTTCGGGAAAACGGATGGAGTGACTGGGACCCTCGGCGACGGAGAAACCCACGTCGCGAGTCAATTCGGAGAGATAGCGCGCCTGCAATCGCGAGGTTTCGATCTCGAACTGGCAAAAGCGCGCCGCCACTGCCAGCGCGAACAGAAACGCCGCCGCCAGCACCCATTTGAACCACCTCCGCACAGGCGCCGTGCCTGTTGCGCGAAGCGGTAACCGAACCAGTGGCCGATTCATGCTGCTCTCCCCGAGCGGGCGCCATGCTCTTCTGACCTGGCGCACCTTCCAAGGAGTGTAGCCCGGAACGCGAATTCGCAATCGGTTCGGATTTACCCGAGAGTGTCGCGGCTACAACACCCATTCGCGAGGCATGGCGCAGTGCCCATTGCCGTGAGATATTCAAAGTATTTCGCGTGTCGAAAAAGCGCCGTTGCAGGCGCTTTTTGCATTCGTGCCAGGCGCTCCGGCAACCGTCTTCGTGCCGGCTCCGCGGCAATCCGGTCAACTCTTCCGCGGTGCCGAAGGCACGTCGCCCATGCGCGTCACGAACCTGGCCCGCCAAGCTCACCCTGACTCTTTTCATGACCGCCAATCCTCAAGAACTGACGCCGGAAACGCTTGCTGAACTGCTCGAACGTGTCGCCGGACAGGACGCGGCGGCACTGTGTGAACTCTATGATCTCGCCGCGCCGAAACTGTTTGGCCTCGCTCTCCGTATATTGAGCAGGCATGAGTGGGCCGAAGAAGTGTTGCAGGACAGCTTCGTCAATATCTGGCGCTTTGCCGGCGACTATCGCCGCGCGCTGTCCGCCCCCATGACGTGGATGTCGGCGATCGTCCGCAACCGTGCTCTCGATCACCTGCGGCGGATCAACACGCAGGAAACAGAATGGAGCGATGCGTTGGACGATCTCGTAGCAACCGGCGGCCCGGATCCCGAAGCGCTGAGCGCGGTCAGCCTGCAGGCGCGTCTGCTGGCCGGCTGCATGCAGCAACTGGAGCCGGCGCAGCGTCAGGCGGTTGCCCTCGCCTACCTGCGCGATCAAAGCCATAGCGAGATCGCCGCAGTACTGGCGGTGCCGCTCGGCACCATCAAGTCGTGGATCAGGCGCGGCCTCGCCAGGTTGAAGACCTGCCTGGGAGGCGAGTGATGAATCTCCATCGTTATCCCCAGCTAGTCGATCTGCTGGCCGCAGAATATGTGCTCGGCACGCTGCGCGGCGGCGCCAGGCGCCGCTTCGAGCGCTACGCGGAGCAGGACACGACGATCCGCAAGGCCGTCGACGAATGGCAGCGGCGCGTGTCTCCGATGGCCGAACTCGCGGCGCCGCGCATGCCGCCGGCCGCCGTGTGGGAAGCCATTGAACGGCGCCTCGGCTTCACGGCCGCGCGTGACGCGGCACGCCCGCACGTTGTGGTTGAAATGCCCGCGCAACCGTCGCGCAGCCCGTTCGGAAACCTGGCGTTCTGGCGCGGCTGGGCACTCGGCGTCACAGGTCTCGCCGCGGTTGCCGTGGTGGTCGCCGTGCACTCGCTGTTGCCGTCCAGCACGGCGCCGGTCCGTGCGCCGACCGTTGCTCAGCAAACCGAAACAGCCGTGTCGCATGTCGCCGTGCTGAACAATAAGGATGCGCATCCGGTCATGCTGGTCGCATGGGACGAAGCCCATTCGACCATGACGGTGCAACCGCTCGGCAAGGTCGAGCTACCCGCGGGCCGGGCGATGGAGCTGTGGGGCATTCCGGCGAGCGGCCAGCCGGTCTCGCTCGGCATGCTGCCGGACAGCGCGAACGGCAAGGTCGCAGCCGGCCAGCAGAAGCCTGAGAATTATGCGGCGCTGGCGGTCTCGATCGAAGCGCCGGGCGGCTCGCCGGATCACAACGCGCCAAGCGGTCCGGTGGTGTACACCGGCAAACTGCTGCCGGTATCCTGAGGCCGCTCAGCTTCGTCTCGACTCCCGGTCCGGCAACGCCGGCATTTGCTCTATGCGGGTGCCGGCCTTCCCGGCCGTTCTTCGACACGGGCATCGCGCGACGGCTGGACGCGAGCGCACGAATGCCGCTACCCTAGTTCCATGCAAAGCTTTTACGAAGCCACTGTCACCCGTTCCTCCACCTATGCGCCGCTGGCCGGCCGGCGTGGCGCCAATGTCTGCATTATCGGCGGCGGCCTGGCGGGATTGTCCACCGCGTTGGGACTCGCCGAGCGGGGCGTCGCCGACGTCACCGTGCTCGAAGCGCGGCAGGTGGGTTTCGGCGCATCCGGGCGCAACGGCGGGTTCGTGTTCGGCGGCTACAGCCTCGATTGCGCCGACCTGCTGAAAACTCTCGGTGCAGTTCGCGCCCGCGAGCTCTATACGCTGACCACCGACGCCGTCGATCTGATGAGGAAGCGCATTGCACGCTATCACATCGACTGCGATGCGACCGACGCCGGCGTGATCCTCGCCAACTGGTTCGACGAACCGGCGCGGCTCGAGTCGCAGCGGCGTTTGATGCGCGATTCGTTCGGCGTCGAATGGGAACCGGTGCCGGCGGAGCAGCTCGCTTCGCAACTGAAGACGCGCCGTTATCACGGCGGTCTGTTCGAGCGCAACGCGTTCCACTTTCATCCGCTCAGGTATGTGCTCGGCGTGGCCGGCGCCGCGGCCCATGCCGGCGTGCAGATTCATGAGCACTCGCCGGTCGTGCGCTTGCAGCGCGAGGGCGGCGGGTTCGTGGTGCACACGCAGCACGGCGCGCTCGAAGCACGCCACGTCGTAATGGCGGGCGGCGGCTACGCGCGTCGCGTCTACCCGCGGGTCGAGCGCGCCGTGCTGCCTATCGCCACCTACGTGATGGCAACCGAACCGCTCGGCTCACGTCTGCCAGACGCGATCGACACCCGCGCCGCCGTCTACGACACCCGTTTCGCCTTCGACTATTACCGGCCGCTGCCCGACACGCGCATTCTGTGGGGCGGCCGCATCTCGGTGCGCGACCGCGCGCCCGAGGTGATCGCGCGCCTCTTGCGGCGCGATCTGCTGAAGGTCTATCCGCAGTTGCACGACGTGCGTATCGAGTACGCATGGGGCGGCCTGATGAGCTACGCGCGGCACAAGATGCCGCAAATCGGCCGCAGCACGGACGGCGTCTGGTACGCAGTCGGCTTCGGCGGGCACGGCATGGCGCCGACCACCGTGTCCGGCGAACTGCTGGCGGCGGCGATTGCCGGAGAGCGGCCGGTGCCCGAGGCGTTTGCTTCGTTCGGGCTGACGCCCGCTTATGGCGCGCTCGGTCTGGCGGCCGCGCAACTCACCTACACCGCCATGCAGACACGCGACGCGCTCGCCGCGCGCCGCCGGCCCGCTGTTTGACGTCGGCCAACCTATGCGGCCGCTCAAGCCCGGAACCCCGCGCCGGACGCCATTTTCGCCATGCTAGAATGCGCCGTCACTGCCGCTCGAATACACAATGAAAAAGGGAAGCAAGGCTGCCGAGCCTGATACCAACGGCATCCCGTCCGACAGTCCGCGTACCGACACCCGGCGCAAGTACGATCCCGAACAGACGAAGCGCAACATCCTCGAGGTCGCGACCCAGGAGTTCTCCGCGATGGGACTGACGGGCGCACGCGTCGACGCGATCGCGGAACGCACGAACACCACCAAGCGCATGCTGTACTACTACTTCGGCAGCAAGGAAGGGTTGTACCAGGCGGTGCTGGAGAAGGTGTATGGCGACATTCGCGCACTCGAACAGGATCTGCACGTCAGCGAACTCGATCCGGTCGAGGGCATGCGCGCGCTAGTCGAGTTTACGTTCGACTATCACGACCGTCAGCGCGATTTCGTGCGGCTCGTCACCATCGAAAATATTCACGGCGCGAAGTACGTCGAGCAGGTCAAGAGCTTCAAAGGCCGCAACGTCACCGTGATTCATACGATCGAAGACCTGCTCAAGCGCGGCATCGCGTCCGGACAGTTCCGCAGCGACATCGATCCGATCGATCTGCATCTGCTGATCAGTTCGCTGTGCTTTCACCGCATCGGCAACCGGCATACCTTCGGCGCCGCGTTCGGGCGCGACCCGTCGCATCCGCGTTTGCGCGCGCGGCATCGCGCGATGATCGTTGATGCCGTGCTGCGTTTCGTGCGCAAGGACGATTGAGGCTTGCCTCAATGTAAAAACGGGACGTGGCCACGTCCCGTTTTTTTCGTCCGGTCCCGGACGTTCAATCCACCAGCACGATCCGCTTGATATCGCCGACGATAAAGATGTACGACAGCGCGCCCACCAGAGCGATCGCGCCGATAAACACCAGCGCGCCGACAAACGAGCCGGTTGCCGCGACGATAAAACCCACCACCAGCGGCGTCACGATGCCGGCGAGGTTAGCCGCGAAGTTGAAGATGCCGCCGGTCACGCCGAGCAACCCTTCCGGCGCGATGTCCGACACTAGCGTCCAGCCCAGCGCGGCCATGCCCTGCGCGAAAAACGCCGCGGACAGAATCGCGATCACCACCACGTTGCTCTCGACATAGTTGGCAAGCACGATGGTCGACGCGAGCAGCAGGCCGGCAATGATCGGCAGCTTGCGCGCCACATTCGGCGACTTGCCGCGGCGCAGCAGCCAGTCCGAGAAAATGCCGCCGAACATCACACCGATCGACGCCGCAATGAACGGCATGATCGCGAAGAAGCCGATCTTCAGCCACGCCATATGGCGTTCGGTGGCGAGATACGTCGGGAACCAGGTGAGGAAGAACACGAGCGTCGAGTTGCCGGCAAACTGGCCGAGGCAGATGCCCGCCAGTTGACGATGCTTGAGCAGGCGTCCAATGGTGCGCCATTCGAAGCCGTTCGTCGAAGCGCCGGCCGCGGTACCCTGTGCATCGGCGGTCTTCTTCGCGTTCGTGAGACCGCCGCCCGCCTCGATATAGTCGAGCTCCGCCCGATTCGCCGCAGGATGATCGCGCGGCTCCCGATAGAACATCCACCAGATCACGCCGAATACGAGGCCGATGCCGCCGACCACATAGAACAGCGAACGCCAGCCGAATGCGCCCATCAGCATGAACAGGAACGGACTGAAAAAAGCGAGGCCGATATATTCGCCGACCGTGTACGTGCCGGTTGCCATCGCGCGTTCGCTCTGCGGGAACCATGTCGCGACCACGCGGCTATTGGTTGGAAAACACGGCGCTTCCGAAACGCCGAGGCCGAGCCGGAACACGAACAGCGCGCCGATACCGTGCACCAGTCCTTGTGCGAGCGTGCACAGAGACCAGAAGGTCATCGACAGGAAATAAGTGAGCTTGCTGCCGAAACGGTCGAGAAACAGACCGCCCGGAATTTGCGAGGCCACGTAGCTCCACGAAAATACGGAAAAGAGCAGTCCCATGAGCGCGGCGTTGATGCCGAGTTCTTTGGTCAACTGCGGCGCGGCGATGCCGAGCACCGTGCGGTCGAGATAATTGATCATCGTTCCCACCGCAAGCAGCGTCAGAATCTTATAGCGGGCGTTCGAGCGGCGCACGGTGCTTGCCGCCACGTCTTTCGGCGTTGCGGCGCCGGCGTGGGTAGATTGAATGGGTCGGTGCATGTCGTGTTCGTCTCCTCTGCCTGTTACCGGTTGGGGCGCTACCGGTTAGCGTTGCAACAACGACTGAAAATGGCCATACACCCGCTCGGCGTCGGGTTCGAGACCGGTGAAGATGCGCATGGCGTCGACCGCCTGATACACCGCCATGCCGCCGCCGCTCAGCGTGCGGCAGCCGAGTGCCTCGGCCGCCTGCAGGAGCGCCGTGCGAATCGGGAAATAGACGATGTCCGCTACCCACAGGTCGCGGTGCAGCAATTCGACCGGCAGCGGCAGGCCAGGCAATTTCGCCATGCCGGTGGGTGTGGCGTGAATCAGGCCATTGGCAGCTGCTAGCGACCCGGCGAGCGAACTGCCGGCGCTGACCGCGGCGGCGGGAAAGCGCTTCTGCAATTCGCCGGCGAGCGACACGGCGCGCGCGGCATCCACATCGAATAGCGTGAGCGATTTCGCGCCCAGGGTCAGCGCGGCGTGCGCGACCGCCGCGCCGGCGCCGCCCGCGCCCAGTTGCACGACGCGCTCCAGCGACACGTCCGGCAAGCCGCGCTGGAACGCGCGTGCGAAACCGGACCAGTCCGTGTTGTGGCCTATGCGTTTGCCGTCCTTGAACAGAACGGTGTTGACCGCGCCGAGTGCGCGTGCGTCGTCGGACAGTTCGTCGAGCAGGGGAATCACCGCCTGCTTGCATGGATACGTGATGTTCAGACCGTTGAAGCCCATGCGCTCGGCGGCGATGAGCAGATCCGGCAGTGCGGTGATGTCGAGCTTCAACGCTTCCAGATCGATGCGGCGGTACACGTAGTGCAGGCCGAGCCGGCTGCCCTCCTCCTCGTGCATGGCGGGCGTGAGCGATCCGCCGATGCCCGAGCCGATCAGACCGACCAGGCAGGAATGGGGTGTTGCCTGTGAGTTCGCTTGTGCGTTCGGTTGTGCGTTTGCTTGTGCGTTTGCTTGTGCGTTCATTCCGCTGCCCTATGCTCAAGAATGGTCGCCATCCGCTCCAAAGCCAGCACATAGCCCTGCGTGCCGCAACCGACAATGATCGCGTCCGCCACCGCCGACACGTACGAGTGATGCCGGAACGCCTCGCGGCGATGCACGTTTGAAATATGCACTTCGATGACCGGCTTTGCGATCGCAGAAAGCGCGTCGGCAATCGCCACCGAGGTATGCGTATAAGCCGCCGGATTGATCACAATGCCGTCAACCTTGGTCCGCGCCGCATGCAGCCAGTCGATCAGTTGATGCTCGGCGTTCGACTGGCAGAAGTCGATCGACAGTTTCAGACGCTCTGCCGCGTCGCCGCAGAGTTTCGCGACGTCGTCGAGCGTTTCCGAGCCGTAGATGGCCGGCTCGCGCGTGCCGAGCAGATTGAGATTCGGTCCATTGAGGACCAGTACTGACGCAAAACTCATGACATCCACTCCTGCAAAGTAAGGCATGAAGCCGGGCGCACCACCTGCGGCGCTCTGGCAGCGTGAACGAAGTGTGCGCCCATTGGATGCCGTCGTCATTCGGGGTTTATACGAGTTTGTACCATCTAGTTAGTTTGTATAATCTGTTTAAAATTCAGTCTAATTTGGGCGATTCTGGTCTGTGTCTTGCTGGCACAAGTAACGAACTGGTCCATTTTAAGCATTTCGTCACACCTGTCACCAGCACATGCGAGCATCGCGCGCGGGCTGTCGCGCGCCTTATCCAACAGCCGTTTTGATTGTTTTGCAGGAGCCGTCCATGCAACGTTCGATTGCCACCGTGTCGATCAGCGGAACCCTCGTCGAGAAACTGACCGCGATCCAGGCGGCGGGCTTCGAAGGGGTCGAGATCTTCGAGAACGACTTGCTGTATTTCGACGGCTCGCCCGCCGACGTGCGGCGCATCGCCGAAGATCTCGGGCTGAAAATCATGCTGTTCCAGCCGTTCCGCGATTTCGAAGGTGTGAGCCCTGAGCGCCTCGAACGCAACCTCGAGCGCGCAAAGCGCAAGTTCGACGTGATGCATGAACTGGGCACGGTCCGCATTCTGGTGTGCAGCAACGTGTCGACCGACACCATCGGCGACGACTCGCTGATGACCGACCAACTCGGCGCGCTCGCCCGCGCCGCCGAAGCGGCCGGGGTGATCGCGGGCTACGAAGCGCTCGCGTGGGGCAAGCACGTCAAGACCTACCGGCACGCGTGGAAACTCGTGAATGCCGTCGATCATCCCAATCTCGGACTCGTGCTCGACAGCTTCCACACGCTTTCGCTGAACGATTCGGTAGAGGGGATCGCCGACATTCCGGGCGAGCGCATTGCCTTCGTGCAGATCGCCGACGCGCCGAAACTCACCATGGACGTGCTCGAATGGAGCCGCCACTATCGCTGCTTTCCCGGCCAGGGTGATCTCGATCTGGCCGGTTTCACCGCGCAGGTCGTGAAAACCGGCTATAGCGGGCCGCTTTCACTGGAGATTTTCAACGACGGCTTTCGCCCCGCGCCCACCACCATCACGGCTGCGGACGGCCATCGTTCGCTGCTGTTCCTCGAGGAGCAGACCCGCGCGCTGCTCGAAACCACACAGCAGCCGATGGGCGGGCTTTACCGCTCACCCGCGGCGCCTGCGCACGTCGGTTATCAGTTTCTCGAATTCGCGGTCGACCACACCACGCGCGCACAACTCGTCGACTGGCTCGGCAAGCTGCGCTTTCGCGAGGCCGGCCGGCATCGTTCGAAAGAGGTGACGCTTTATCAGCACGGCGCGGCTTCGATCGTGCTGAACGCCGAGCCGGATTCGTTCGCCAATGCGTTCTTCCAGCAGCACGGCTTGTCGCTGTGCGCGTCGGCATTTCGTGTGGACGACGCCCATCAGGCGTTCGAACGCGCCGCCGGCTTCGGTTACGCGCCGTTCTCCGGGCAGATCGGCCCGAACGAGCGCGTGCTGCCTGCCGTACAGGCGCCGGACAGCAGCCTGAACTATTTCGTCGACGAAACGCCGGATCAGCCCACTTTGTTCGAAGCCGATTTCGTCCTCACCGACATCAACGGTCCGAGCGAAGTGGGACCGCTCAGCCGCATCGACCATGTCTGTCTGTCGGTGCCGGCGAATTCGCTGGATACGCGGGTGCTGTTTCTGCGAACCGCCCTGGGGTTCGACGCCGAGCCGGGCGTGCTGGTGCCCGATCCGTACGGCCTCGTGCGCAGCCGCGCGCTGCGCAGCCGCGACGGGTCGGTGCGCATCGTGTTGAATGCCTCCGTGGACCGTCACACGGCGGTGGCCGAGGCGCTGCACACCTATCACGGTTCCGGCCTGAACCACGTCGCCTTCAGCACCGCCGACATTTTCAGCGCGCTTCCCGAGTTCGTCGGCGACGGCTTGCCGGTGCTGCGCATCCCCCGCAACTACTACGAGGATCTCTCCGCCCGTTACGCATTGCCCGACGAGACGCTCGCGGCGCTGCGCACCAACAACATCCTGTACGACCGCGACGAGCGCGGCGGCGAATTTTTCCACGCTTACACGGAACAGCTCGACCAGCGTTTCTTCATGGAAGTCGTCGAACGACGCGGCGGCTACGACGGCTACGGCGCGGCCAACGCCGCCGTGCGGCTCGCCGCGCAGGCGCAGCGCCGCAAATAGGCTTTTCTCTGGGCAGGCTGGCGCCATCGGGAGCGCCGAACCGGGCCCGCCGGGCACGGCGTGTGCGGGATCGGCTGGACAGCCGCGCCGCCCCGATATAATGGCGCCTGATTTCGCGGCCCATGCCGCGCGGCTGTGCCAGGTGCGGGCGTCGCACGAACTGTCGGCCGAATGTCATGCCAGGAGAGATATGAAGAAGTTTGCCGTAGTCCTGTCAGTTCCCCTGCTTCTCAGCGCGTGCGCGTATTTCCAGAAGAATCCGGATGCCGGCGAGCCCGTCACGGACACCACCACGCAGCGCTCCGTCAACGACGTGGTGGCGTGTATGACGCAAGTGGCGACCAGCCACAACGCCGCGTTCAAGTCCACCGCGATTCCGCAAGGCCAGATGCTCGACTTCGGCGATTCGAATATCGTCAAGGTGCGCAGCGACAATGGCGCGACGACTTACCGTTTTTATGCGGGCAAGCGTCACGTGAATAATCTGTGGATTGAGACGGCGGGCAAAACCTGCGCCCCATAGGGCTTTGCGGCGGAAGCAGCCGTAAGTGTGACAATTGGTAACTTGGTCCGGTGCAATCTTCGTGTCATGGTGTTACAGGATAATGGTGTCTTAAGAATCGTTTAAGACTTCGTCCGCATCATCCACCCGACACCACTATCCCGCACAAGGGGCGCACCATGAACCAGCCCGACCCGAACACGAACGACACTGTGGCGCCGGCCAGGCGGCCTACCATCCTGCGCCGCCTGCTGAGCCATCACGAACTGGCAACGCTGCTGCTGTTGCTGCACGCACCGATCGACGCGTCCGCGAAACCCGAGATTCCGCAGCTTCACGAAGCCGGCCTGATCGAAACGGTTTCCGGCGACGCCGGTTCTTCCCATATCCGTCTGACGCCTGAGGGCAACGCAGTGCTGCGCGGCCTTGGCGTGAAGTAACGCGCATTCGATATCCGGGTTCAAAGGCGCGCACATACAGCTCCGGGAACCTTCCCCTCATCGAGCGGTGAGCAGACCCGCCGACGTAAGCCGCGGCCGCATCGCGCAAGTCATGCCTGCCACACGCCGTATCCCGCTTCACGCAGTCCAATCGCCAGTTCCACTTCCATATCCTGTGCGCCGCGGTAAGGCATGGGATTGAACACTTCATATAGCTCGGGCACGAGCCGCAAACCGTAGTCGCGCACATAGCGATTCGCCTGAATGCCGGCCTTATGCCGGTCGAAGCGCAGGTCCGGGTCCAGTCCCGTCATTCCCACATACACGCAAGGCTTGTCGAACCGGTAGTCAGGATTCGCGCGGCGAAAGCGCGCCTCGTTCCACACCTTGTCGTCCAGCGCGACGACGTACACATAGTAGTGATGCTTGCGACGAGCCATGTGCAGCGGTTCAGCTCCGCGAAGTGCCGTGCAGCAGCATGCGGTATTCGGTCGGCGTCACGCCCACGGTCGCTTTGAATTGCCTCGTAAACGCGCTGTGATCGGTGTAGCCGCACAGTGCGGCGACGTCGGTGACCTTGTCGTGCGAAACCAGCAGCGCCGTAGCCGCGTCCAGCCGGGCCTTCAGCAACACCTGGCGCGGAGTCAGATGAAACACCTTGTGAAAGTAGCGCTCCAGTTGCGCGACCGACATATCCGCCATCGCCGCGAGCTGCTTCAGATTCAAAGGCTGGACGTAATTTTCCTGGATGGACTGCACCACCGTGGCGAGGCGGCTATAGGCCGGATGACTGCTTTCGTCCGCTTTCAGATCGCGGGAAATGCCGGCGAGGCCGACCACCTTGCCGGCCGCATTCCGCAGCGGCTGCTTGCAGGTCAGACACCAGCCCGGCTGTCTGCCGGGATAGAGATGCAGTTCCAACTGATCGATCAACTGGTTACCGACGTTGATGATCGCCTTGTCCTGTGCCGTGTAGATGCGCCCAAAGCGGCGCGGGAACACGTCCTCGGCGGTCTTGCCCAGCAGCGCGGTCTTTTCCTTGAAGCCGCAGCGGGACGCGAGCGTGCGGTTGACCAGCGCATAGCGCGCCTCGGCGTCCTTGACGAAGAACACGACGTCCGGCATGGCGTCGAACACCGGCTCGAGCAGCCTGAAGTGCGACAGCATGCCCGACAGCGTTGCGTCGTCCGTTTCGGGCGGATGAGCCAGCGTGTTCGTCATGCGGGTCCCGTTGGTCCGTGCGTTGGTGGGGGCATTCGGGGATGCGTTCGTCGTCGCGGCCGGGCGGCCGGCGTGTGCGGTCGATTATAGGGCCGCGCGGCAGCGGAACAATATGCGCCGGCATGCAAGCGGACGGGTCATTCGCCTGGCGGCGGCTCCGCATTCATCGCCATCAGCGTGCCGACCTGCGCCGGGCTGAAAGGCGCACGCGGCGCCGCGCTCTGCCAGCCGAAGTACAGGCTCGCCGCCGCGCCGCAGATTCGCCCCTGGCAGGCGCCCATGCCGCAGCGGGTATGCAGCTTGGCGTCGCGCCAACTCGAAAACTCGCGGACTTCGCCAATACGCACGTCCTCGCAGCGGCACAGCAGCGTAGTGTCGGCAGGTGGCGTGCGCGCGGCGTCCCGCAGGGCGAAAGCGGTGTCGACACGTCGGCCGAAGCGGCGCCATCGGGCCCGTTGTGTATCGAGTGCGGTGTGGCCCGTAGCGCCGCTCGCAACGAGACCGGCTATCTCGCCTTCCACACCGGCCAGTTCCGCGCCGCCGACGCCCGTGCACTCGCCCGCCGCGAACACGCTCTCGACCGACGTACGCTGCCCGTCGTCGACGACGATCTCGCCCGCCTCACTGATCGCGCAGCCGAGCGCCTGCGCCAGCGTGATGTTCGGCACGAGTCCATAGCCACAGGCGATGCGGTCGCAGTCGCAGTCGAGCGTGACGCGCTTCCTGCCGGAACCGCGCGCGATGGTGACGCGCTCGACGCGGCCGTCCCCATGCGCCTCTTCAACGATGCTGTCGGTCCAGTACGGCAGGCCCACGAACCCGCGCGTCATGCCGACGGCTTGCCGCAACTTGCCCGGCTCGGCCAGCAGCGAGGCGCCAAAACGCGCGACATCGAACGCCGAGGCCTGCTCCACCACCGCCACCACGCGCGCCCCGGCCGCGCGCGCGGTGGCGAGCGCCGCGATCAGCAAAGGACCGCTGCCGGCAATCACGATCCGCTCGCCACGCACCGGCATGCCGCCTTTGATGAGTGCCTGCAGCGCGCCCGCGCCGGTCACACCGGGCAAGGTCCAGCCCGCGAACGGCAGGAGCCTTTCACGCGCGCCGGTTGCGAGAATCAGGCGCTCGTACGTGATGCACACGCCACCACGTTCCGCCGATTCGAGCAGCAGCCCGCGCGGACCTAGCGGCGCGATCACGCGAGTGGACGGCCAGTGCGAGATGTTGGCCTGTCCACCTATCGCGGTGAGGAGGTTGTGCAACGGCGCTTGCGGCGCGTAGCCCGGACCTTGACGCCAGATCTGGCCGCCCGCGCGTGGGTTGTCGTCGAGCAGCGCAACCGAGGCGCCCGTGCGCGCGGCGGCATGCGCTGCGTTCAGGCCCGCTGGCCCCGCGCCAACGACGACGATATCGAAGTGGTGTCTCATAGTGTGGTCGGGCGTCCGGCGGATTCCCGTGGCGACGGTGTCGACTTGCTGTTTCATAGTGTGCCCGCCACTTCGTCCAATCCGGCCAGGTGGGCTTTCCTGGCGACCATGCCTAATCGCCGTCTCATCGCATGTCCATCGAATCGTCGGTACGAACGATCTGACCTTCCCGGCACAGGGTCTGGCACGCCAGCGCATGCGCCCGGCCGTCGATCGTCACGCGACATTCCTGGCACACGCCCATGCCGCACAACGCGGCGCGAGGCTGCCCGCTCACCGACATCCGCGTGCTGCCAACGCCCGCCAGAGCGAGCGCCGCGGCCACAGTCGTGCCGGCCTCGACGGCGATGCGCTGGCCGTCGATCGTCAGGCAGATGGTTGCCGCGCTGCCGCTACGATTCATAGGCCACCTTCCTGGCAAAACGACCGGGCAGATAAGGCTCGACAGGAATCGGCGCAACGCCCGCCACGATCTGCGCGGCAAGGAGTTTCGCGGTAGCGAGCGAGGTCGTTACGCCCAGGCCCTCGTGACCGACGGCGAGCCATACGCCGGGCGCGAAATCGCCGGCCGCGCCGATCAGCGGCAGTCCGTCCGGCGTGGCCGCGCGAAAGCCGGTCCACGCGCGAATGCCGTTGAGTGTCGGCAGCGCCGGCAGATAGCGCGCGGCACGCTGCAGCATTTGCGCGAGCACGGGCAGGTCGACGGCGGGATCGGTACTGTCGAACTGGCGCGAAGACCCGATCAGCAACTGCCCCGTGGGCCGCGGCTGCGCGTTGAACGCCACCGAGGTGCCGGCCGCGTGATGCGCGCTCTTGATGTAGCCGAGTTCGAGCAACTGATGCCGGATCAGGCCGGGATAGCGGTCCGTGATCAGCAGGTGGCCCTTTTTCGGCTGCAGCGGCAGCGACGGCACCAGCTGCCGCGCGCCGAGACCGTTGGCGACGACGACATGCGCCGCGCCGACACGCCCGCCATCGGCAAGCGTAACGCCGCTCGCGCCGATCGACGTCACCGTCGTGCCGAGGCGCACGCGAATATTCGCGGCGGCCGGCGATTGCGTCAGCAGCCACTCGGCGACAGTCGGCGCATACACGATGCTGTCGTGCTCGATGCGCAAACCGCCCGCCATTGGCGCCGCCAGCGCCGGCTCGCAAGTCCGCAACGCCGTCGAATCGAGCAGTTGCGCGGCAATGCCTTGCGCCTCGAACGCGGCGTGCATGGCGCGGGCGGCTTGCCACTCTTCTTCGTCGGCGGCGACCCAGAGCGTGCCGCAGCGCGCGAACGCGTCGCGCGCTCGCAGCCGCGGCGCGAGGTCGAGCCACAAGTCTCGCGAATAGCGGCTGAGCGCGAACTCCGCCGGCGAGTCGTTCATGACGACGAGGTGGCCCATGCCCGCCGCCGTCGTGCCGCCGCCAATGCCCTGCGCGTCCAGCACTTCGACCCGCATGCCGAGCGCCGCCAGTTCCGCCGCGCACGCCGCGCCGACAATGCCCGCCCCGACGACCACCACGTCCGCCGTCATGCCGTGCGGATGCCCCAGGCAAAGGGATCGCGCTCGTCGAAGCACAGGCGCGCCTGCGCGGTGATGTACGCGTGGCCGGTAATGGTGGGAATCACATGGACGCCATCGCCGGCATGGCGATAGCTCGCCTCGAACACGCTGCCGATAATGCTCTCCTGCCGCCACACCGCGCCTTCGGCCAGTTTGCCGTCGGCCGCGAGACAGGCCACCTTGGCGCTCGTGCCCGTGCCGCATGGCGAGCGGTCATACGCGTTGCCGGGACACAGCACGAAGCTGCGGCTGTCGATGCCGTCGCGCGAACCGGGGCCGAAGAGCTCGATGTGATCGATCAACGCGCCCTCCGCGCCGGTGATGCGCTGCGCGATCAGCGCGTCGCGGATCGCCCCGCTGAACACCGTCAATTCGCCGATACGCGATGCGTCCAACGCGCAGCCGTGGTCGGCCACGAGAAAGAACCAGTTGCCGCCCCAGCCGATATCGCCCGTCAACACGCCGTGGCCCGGCACGTCCACCCGCACGGACTCGCGATAGCGATAGGCCGGCACGTTGCGCACGGCCACGCTGCCGTCCTCGTTGAGCGTCGCTTCGACGACGCCGACCGGCGTCTCGATCCGGTGACGCCCCGGCTTGATCCGTCCCAGGTGCGCCAGCGAAACGACGAGACCGATCGTGCCGTGTCCGCACATGCCGAGATAGCCGACGTTGTTGAAAAAGATCACGCCGGCGGCGCACGTCGGGTCGTCCGGCTCGCAGAGCAACGCGCCCACCATGACGTCCGAGCCGCGCGGTTCGGTAACGACGCCCGCGCGCCAGTCGTCGAACTGTGTGCGCAATACGTCGAGCCGTTGCGCCAGCGTGCCGCCGCCGAGATCCGGGCCGCCCGACACCACGAGGCGGGTCGGTTCACCGCCGGTGTGCGAGTCGATGATGTCCAAGGTTTTCATGGTGCTCATGGTAAGAAACCGCGCACGGCCGAGTCTTGGTGTGCTTGCGCGCGGATTGTGACGATTTCGGCATAGCGAGGCGATGCTGCGGTGGCTTTTTTACTCCTCGCAGATCATAGCTTGGGAACGTCTGTTTGGCGCCTGAAGCAGGTTATCCAGAACGCATCGGGTCGCGCTTGCAATGCGCTTTGGACGCACCCCATCCCACATATCGGAACGGGCCGACTGCCTTGATCCAGCGATGCTTCAAGCAAAACGGCTGTGCTGAAATCGTCATTCGCTGCGCGCGATTCGCGCAAGACGGCAGGATTTTCCCTGCTTACACTGCGCTTGAACACATCACATTCAGGAGAGCAGTCGTGGCGCATATCTGGGAAGGCGTATTGCCCGCAGTCACCACCAAATTCAACGCGGATTTCAGCATAGACCGCGCATGGACCGGCAAGAATATCGAGGCGCAGATCGACGCGGGTGTGGACGGCATCATCGTGTGCGGATCGCTGGGCGAAGCGTCGACGCTCTCGCTGGATGAGAAGCTGCGTGTGCTCGACATCGCCGTCGAGGCCTCGCGCGGCCGTGTACCCGTTCTGTTGACGATCGCCGAAAACAGCACGCTCGACGCGTGCCGCCAGGCCGAAGCCGGCAGCCGTCACGGCGCGGCCGGCTACATGGTGTTGCCGGGGTTGCGGTATCTGTCGGACCGCCGCGAGACGCTGCACCATTTCCGCAGTGTCGCCGACGCGAGCGCGCTGCCGCTGATGATCTATAACAATCCGCTCGCCTATGGCGTCGACATGACGCCCGACATGTTCGCGGAGATCGCCGACGAGAAGAAGGTCGTCGCGATCAAGGAATCATGTGGCGACGTGCGGCGCGTGACCGACCTGATCAACGCGGTCGGCGACCGCTTCGCGATTCTCTGCGGCGTCGACAATCTCGCGATGGAAGCGATACTGATGGGCGCGCATGGCTGGGTGGCCGGTCTCGTGTGCGCGTTTCCGCGTGAGACGGTGGTGATCTACAAGCTGCTGAAGGCGGGGCGCTTCGAGGAAGCGCGGGCGATCTACCGCTGGTTTGCGCCGCTGCTCGCGCTCGACGTCTCGGCGAAGCTGGTGCAGAACATCAAGCTCGCCGAAGCAATCGTCGGACTGGGCACCGAGCCGGTGCGCCCGCCGCGTCTGCCGCTGGCCGGCGACGAACGCAAGGCCGTCGAAGCGTTGATTCGCAAGGCGCTCGAAACGCGGCCGGCGCTGCCGCAGATCTGATCTGACGGCCGGACTGGCCTCAGGCTGCCTGCTTCTCGGCATCAGCGCCGGCGCTGGCATCGGCATCGGCGGATTCGCCGTGGCGCAGATGCAGCAACCGGTAGCCGCTTTTGTAGACCGGTTGCAGCCGGAACTCGTTTTGCGGCTCGATTTCGAGCAGCAGGCGCAGCCGCGAAACGTGACTGTCGATCGTGCGGGTGAACTCGCGAAACTCGCGTCCCCATACCATCGCGAAGATGTGATCGCGCGACAGCACGCGGCCGATGTTGGAGAAGAACAGCGATGCCAGCCGGTATTGGGTGCCGGATAGCTGGACCGGCTGGCCGCGCAGCATGACGAGCTGGCGGCGCGTATCGAAATGGTACGGGCCCACGTCGAAACTCGTGGCGCTGAACCTGTCCGGATACGCCCGCCGCAGCAGCGCGGCAACCCGCTCGCGAAACTCGGCTGCGCGCAGCGGCAACGCCACATAGTCGTCCGCGCCGGCGACGAAGGCGCGCACGACGTTCCCCTCCGCCGTGTCCGCCGAAGCGAACATCACCGGCAGACGGTCGCCGCCCACCGCGCGCGCCGCGCGCAGAACCTCGGCACCGGAAAGGCGTACGCCCTGCCAATCGAGCACCAGAAGATCCACGGTAGAACGCGCGAGCATTCTCGACATGCTCAGGCCGTCGTCGAAGGCCGTGCAGATGTGGCCGGCGGTCGTCAGGATCTTTTCGATCGACTGACGCATGACCGGGTCACGTTGAAGAATGGCAATGCGCATGGGATAACTCTTAACTGATAGCTCGGACGCGATTCTCAGAGGCACGCCCGCGCCATCCCATAGGAGCAATCCTAATTTACATATGAAGCGGTCAGCCCTGATAGCGCCGCCGGACATTCCTGCCCGCGCTTGCGACAATTCTCAAAACGCCAACGCATTTGCACGAAAGAAGCACGTTCCGGGGAACTTTTTCAGTCTAATTAAACGCTTCCTGAAGCGATCGGCTTGCATCCTGTAAAATCGCCGCTTGGCCCCAGTCGTCATCGCGCCTGCCTTACCCGGGCCGGCGCGCCGGTGTCCCGTGCTCTACCCAGCGCTTGCCACACTTCTCGCCCGACGACCGCCGTGTTTCCACGCACTACGTGTGGCTCCCAATCCAATAAAGACATCAGCAATGCAAGCGACAAATCTGGGTGGAGCGCAGGCTGTCACCCCACGCCCTCTTGGGCGAAGCGATTACAAGACGCTCGGTCTCGCCGCGCTCGGCGGGGCTCTGGAGTTCTACGACTTCATCATCTTCGTGTTCTTCGCGCCGGCGATCGGCCAGCTATTCTTTCCGGCGGCGATGCCGGACTGGCTGCGCCAGGTGCAAACCTTCGGCATCTTCGCCGCGGGCTATCTGGCACGGCCGCTCGGCGGCATCATCATGGCGCATTTCGGCGATCTGTTCGGCCGCAAACGCATGTTCACGCTGAGCGTGCTGCTCATGTCCGTGCCGACGCTAATGATGGGCCTGCTGCCCACCTACACCAGCATCGGCGTGCTGGCGCCGGTCCTGCTGCTGTTGTTCCGCGTCATGCAAGGCGCGGCGGTCGGCGGCGAAGTGCCGGGCGCCTGGGTATTCGTCTCGGAACACGTGCCGCAGCGGCACATCGGCTATGCATGCGGCACGCTGACGGCCGGCCTCACGGCGGGCATCCTGCTCGGTTCGCTGATCGCCTCGGCGGTGAACCGCAACTTCGCGCCGGCGGAAATCTCCGCGTACGCGTGGCGCATTCCGTTCCTGGTGGGCGGCGTGTTCGGCATGTTCTCGGTCTACCTGCGCCGCTGGCTGCATGAGACGCCGGTGTTCGCCGAACTCAAGCAGCGCAAGGCGATTGCCGCCGAAGTGCCGCTCAAGGCCGTGCTGCGCGACCACGGCCGCGCCGTGATCGTCTCGATGCTGCTCACGTGGATGCTCTCTGCCGCGATCGTCGTGGTGATCCTGATGACGCCGACGCTGCTGCAAAAGCAGTTTCATATCGCGCCGGCCACCGCGTTGCTGGCGAACTGCGTGGCGACGCTGTGCCTGACGATCGGCTGCGTGATGGCGGGCTCGATTGCCGGCCGCATTGGCGCGGGGCGCACGATTTTCATCGGCGGCCTGGCGCTGGCCGTGACCTACTACGTGATGTTCCAGCAGCTCGCGCTCGATACCTCGGCACTGGTGCCGCTGTACGCGGTGGCCGGCCTGTTCGTCGGCGTGATCGGCGCGATTCCGTTCGTGATGGTCAAGGCGTTCCCGCCGGTTGTGCGTTTCTCGGGCATCTCGTTCTCGTACAACGTGGCGTATGCGGTTTTCGGCGGCCTCACGCCGGTCGCCGTGTCGCTGATGATGAAGTCCAATCCGATGGCCGCGCCGATGTACGTCGGCGCGATCTGCATTCTCGGGGCATTGACCACGCTGTTCATCAAGGACTCGCCGCAAAAGCGCTGATCGGCGGTTTCTGTCCGTCATTCTGTCTGGCAAAAACGGCGCGCCGCACGGTGCGCCGTTTTTATTCGCATCGGATTCGACGTCCGCGGTTTCCGCGACATCCACACTTCACGCCGCCGCGAAACATGGTGCGCTGCATCGGTCCTACGATGTGTCGCATGAACTCCTCAAACATCTCCCATTCACCCGCCCTCGGCCGCGTCCTCGCGACGGTCAGCGTCGGCTTCGTCGTCACGCAACTCGACGTCACCATCGTCAACATCGCGCTGCCGGGAATCGGCGCGGATCTCCGTGCGAATGTCGCGGGGCTCCAATGGGTCGTCGACGCCTACACGCTCGCGTTCGCCGTGCTGATGCTGTCCGCCGGCGCGCTCGGCGACCGGTTCGGCGCACGGCGCCTGTACGCGGCCGGCATCGTGCTGTTCGCGCTCGCGTCGCTCGCCTGCGGCCTCGCGCTCGACGCGGCCATGCTGGTTGCGGCCCGCGCCCTGCAAGGGGTGGGCGCGGCCGCCATGCTGCCGAACTCGCTGGCGCTGCTCAATCAGTCATACGGACACGATCCCAGACTGCGGGCCCGCGCGGTCGGACTGTGGACCGCGGCGGGCGCGATTTCGATCGCGGCGGGACCGGTGGCCGGCGGCCTGCTAATCGCGGCGTTCGGCTGGCGCAGCATCTTCCTCGTCAATCTGCCGATTTGCGCCGCCGGCTTTCTGGCCACCTTGCTATGGATTCCGCAACCGGAGAGCGCGCCGCGTCAAGGCGCGCAGCCGGGGCCGGCGGCGGCCGCGCCGGCTGATGCAAGTCCGCGTGGCATCGATCTGACCGGCCAGTGTCTTGCCGTCGTCGCGCTGACCGCCTTCGTCGCCGCGGTGATCGAATGGCGGCCGCTGGGACTCGATCATCCGTTCGTGGCCGGCGGTTTCCTGCTGGCGCTGATCGGAGCGAGCGCCTTTATCGCCGTGGAATCGCGCATCGCGGCGCCAATGCTGCCGCTCTCGCTCTTTCGCAAGCGCTCCTTCAGCGTGGCGGTGCTGTTCGGCATCTGCGTGAACCTGACCTACTACGGCATGGTGTTCGTGCTGAGCCTGTATTTGCAGCGCGTGCGCGGCTATACGCCATTGCAGGCGGGTCTTGCCTTCCTGCCGTTGACGGGCGGCTTTCTACTGTCGAACGTGGCGAGCGGCTGGGTGGTCGGCCGCTTCGGCGTACGGGTGCCGATGATCGCCGGCGCGATCACCGCCGGTCTCGGCTACGGCCTGCTGCATTGCGTCGACGCCGCCACGCCGCTCATCGGCCTGCTGCTGCCGTTCCTGCTGATTCCGTCGGGCATGGGCCTCGCGGTTCCGGCGATGACCACCGCCGTGCTGGCTTCGACGGATGCGAAACGCGCCGGCACAGCCTCCGCTGTGTTGAATACGGCGCGGCAGGCCGGAGGCGCGGTCGGCGTGGCGGTCTTCGGCGCACTGGCGAGCGGTGCGGCCGCTGCGCAAATCGTCCCGGGCATGCAGGCGGCGACCGCCATGTCAGTCGCTTTCCTTATGCTCGGCGGCGTGCTGAGTTGCTTCGTGCAACCGCAACCGCAGCCGCAGCCCTCAGACTCCGCGGTTCGCGTTGCCGGTCGCGGACGGATCGGCGAATCGCGCTGAGCGCGCCGCCCGCTGTATCGTTCGCGCACAAAAACGACCCTCGCGATGCTTGCGCATGGCGAGGGTTATCAGCGCGAGGGCTCGTTGCGGGCAGCGGGCCACGACGCGAAAGCCGCCGACGCCGCGCCGCCAGGCTTATAGCGACGCTTCCTGAATCGTGCCGGTCTGGATTGCGCGCTCGATCAGGCCTTCGTCCTGCGCCTTGGCGATGGCATCGGCAACCAGTTTTTCCGGCTCCTCGATTTCCGCCTTGATCGTGCTAATGATTCCGGACGCATCCAGAATCACCAGTGTTTTCGCCGAATCGGCCAGACTGATGATCACCCGGTGCGGCGTAGGCCCTTCACCGAGACTCGCGCACAACTGCGTGACCTTGCCGCCAATGGTTTGCTCAAAACTTTGAATCATTATTTGCTCCCTGGTTACAGCCGGAATCGAAAGCGCCCCTCACAGACTACCTGAACGGCCGCATCAAAGTCCAAGTCCGCCGCGCGACGAGCGTGCGCCGAGAGAACTTCCTCCCGGGCGTGCACCGTCGATACTGATCCCGCCCGCGCCGGTCACGAACAGCAGCAGGAAACCGCCGGCAATGCCGATGTTCTTCCAGAAATGGATCACCATATCGCGTTGCAAGGCGGCGTCGGTCACGTTCCAGAAATCGTGGCCCAGCACCGCTGTCGCTACCGTGTACGCGGCCATGATGAGCGCAAGCGGACGTACCTTGAAGCCGACGATCAACAACAGACCGCCGAGCGCCTCGACTGCGACCGCGATCGGCGCGGCGACCTGCACGAACGGCACGCCCTTCGAATGCAGATAGCCGACAAAGCCCGCATAGCCCAGCAACTTCATCACTCCGCCCCACAGGAACAGCACGGCAAGGGCAATACGCGCGATGAGGATAACGCCGGAATCGACGGGACGCGACATGAGGGGCTCCTGTAAATGAATAAGCAGCAGACCCGGCCGGGAGGCCGCAGTTCCCCGCATTGCACGTGAGAATATGTGCATTGCCCGCCTTTTCCAAGCTCAGGCCAAGGTGGGCGGCGCGAGGCGTGCCGCATACGGGAAGGAAAAGAGCGCCCTGGCGCCGAGCGGGACGCCGGTTGGCGTCCCCTATCCATGCCGCCGCCGTGCTTATGCCCGAGGATACGTCGCGACTTCGATCAGGTTGCCGTCCGGATCGCGGCAATACACCGAGGTCATCTTGCCAAGCGCGCCGTCGCGCTCCACGGGGCCAGCCGCGATTTCGACGCCTTGGGCGAGCCAATGCGCCTTGACCTCGGCCGGGCTCGTGGTCGTAACGAAGCACAGATCGGCGCTGCCGGGCACCGGCTCGCGGCCGGTGAACCACGCGACGGTGTCGGCCGCTGCGGGACGCAGATTGATCTTCTGATTGCCATAGGTCATCGCCACCCGCGTGCCGGTGCGCGACTCGAACTCGGTGCGCTGCATGCCGAGCATGCGTGCGTACCACGCCGCGCTGACCTCCACGTCCGCAACGTTCAGAACGAGATGATCCAGACTCTCTATAGAAAAGCTCATGGGTTCGTCACCGTGATGTGGACCGTTGCCTCGCGGCGGACCAGGACGGTCCGCCGACAGCGGCCAGAAGCAAAGGTGGCACGCGTGTGATACTCGCGTGCGGCTATCGGCATGTTGCGCTCATGGCGTCGCGCTGGCACCAGCACCAGCACCAGCCAAGATTACGACTGCGGCGCGTCCGCGGCGAGCAGAACGCCCTTCGTAAAGACGAAGCAACCATAGCCGCGCGCTTCGCCGGTGGCGATCACGCAATACGCTTTGCGCGCCCGCTCATAAAATGCGAACCGCTCGATCGGCGCGAACGGCACGTCGCGCCCCTCCGCTGCGTTGACTTCGGTTTGTGCCTCACGCTGCACGGCCGGAATCGTGTGCGGTTCGCCGACCACCTCCATGCGCGACGCCGGGTGCTCGATGAATGTATCCAGCGGCATCACCGAGAGAACCGCGCGAATCGCGCGCGGCGCGCTCACGCCGTCGAGGCGGAGCAGCTTGCCTGATACGCTCTCGCGCGCGACCGAGTCGCCCGGAAAATTGGCGTCGCAAATGACGAGTTCGTCGCCGTGGCCCATCGAGCGTAGTGCATGCAGTATGTCGGCATTGAGCAGCGGGTCCAGATTCTTCAGCACGGTGTCTCCTTGTAGTCCGATCAGGTCCGATTGGCGGCTGGCCGCCCGGGTTCGGAGGTTGGTTTCCGGATGCGCGGAGCACCCGGCTCACGCCCGCGTTCGAGTCGGCCCGAAACGGCAGGCGCCCGGCTCGACGAAGGCGTGACGGCGCTTCGAATCGCTTCCAGCGAACGATTGTAGCAAGCAACGCCGCACACATTCGCCAAGGGTCGCCCGTGGCCGCGGCACGCTGCGCTTTTGCCCGAGTGGGCCGTCGCCCGGACCTTCTGCGTGGCCGGCAAAGTACTGGCGGCACCGCACTGCCAACGCAGCCAGCCGACCGACGCCAGCAGCACGAGACCCGCGCCGCCCAGCACCGGCTCGCGCCAGCCGAGCAACGCGATGAACATAAACGCGCGCGCACCGGCGAGCAGCGCGAAGCCGGCGATTGAGCAGGACAGCGAGTCGACGGCGCCCGCCAGGCGCGCAACCATGATGGCCGTTTGCGCAGACGTGGCGGCAGTGAGCTCGTCCATGATCGTCTCCCAAAAAAACGATGTTCAGGCGCCGCCCGGCACCTGATCGAGGAAGCCGGTAACGGCCTGCAAGAGTCCGCGTGGATCGACCACACCGAAGTCGGACCCCTTCACGATTGCCTCGCCGGCGGGCGTGATCAGTTCCCAGGAAAAGCGCAGCCGGTTGGCGTAGCCGTCAACCTGGCCCGTACGGCGAAACGTGTGATGCGGGAAGCGCTCGTGCACCGCGCCGATCATTGCGTCGATGCCTTCGTGGCCAGCACCCGACAGCAGCGGGTCGCGATAGTCGGCGTCGGCGCTCCATGTCGCGGCGATCAACTCGCGACGGCGCGCGCCATCGGTCTCGTTCCATGCATCGAAATAACGGTCGATCAGATCGGTATGCGCATTCATCTCAAGACTCCTTCATTGGCATGACTGAGCACTACGTCTCGCAAACACGTTTGTATGCGGCGGGCCCGGAGTGAAGATTGGCGGCTTGGACGCAGTGCGTCGATTACGTGGGAGGTAAGCAAGCGCGCGCAGCGGTGCGAACGCATTTTGCTGTATGCCGTTCGGCGTTTGCCGGATAGGCCATCCGGCCGAGTCATCAGCCGCGACGGCAGCCACTAACCTCATGTGGCAAATGGGGGCCGCGCGGCACTGGCGCGCGGCGTGTGACGCACTCAACAGACACGGACACGGGCCGCTTTTTCAATATGGTTTTTACACCTGCAAGACCGTATCCGAAAGGATACATTTCTCAGCAGATCGGTTCACCACCTGTGTACACGGTCAACCGCACCGAGGAGTTCGACACCTGGCTCGCGCGGCTCTCCGATCAAAGAGCAAGGGCGAAAATACTCGTGCGAATCCGGCGTGCGGAACGCGGGCATTTCGGCGACGTGAAGTTGCTGGAAGACGGTGTGTCAGAGATGCGAATCGACTGCGGCCCGGGTTATCGGGTCTACTTCGCGCGTGAAGAACGCGTAGTCTATCTGCTGCTCTGCGGTGGCGACAGGTCCACCCAGCCGGCCGATATCAAGCATGCCAAAACAATGTGGGCAGCAATCAGAGAGGAACTGTCATGAGCAAGATCAAAACCGCACCGTTCGACGCGTCACACTACCTCGATAGCGAGGAAATGATCGCCGAGTATCTCAACGCAGCACTGGAAGAAGGCGACGCCGACGTCCTGCTCGCCGCAATCGCCGACATCGCCAAAGCGCGCGGCATCGCCAAGATCGCGGCAGATGCCGGACTTGGGCGCGAAAGCCTCTATAAAACACTCGCGCCCGGTTCCAAACCACGCATGGATACGGTGTTCAAACTGTTGCGCGCGCTCGGTGTCAAACTCAACGCGGTGCCCGAAGGTGTGGCGGCGGCCTGAGTTGCGTTTGGCGTCGCGTTCGCCAGTCCGCCGACTTTGGCACCGTGTCAATGCGCCGGGATCTGCTTCGTTGTCAGGGGTGTTCCGGGGTTTTCCATTACCTGTCAGGTAATGGATCGCCGGCGCGGTTTGGCTATCATCGTTGGCATGAACACACTCTCGCTTGCCCAAACCGTCCCGCCGCATATGCCGGCGGCCAGCCGCACGGTCGGCGATCTGCTGCGCGAATGGCGCCAGCGTCGAAGAATGAGTCAGTTGCTGCTCGCCGCCGAAGCCGATATTTCGACCCGGCATTTGAGCTTCGTCGAATCGGGTCGCGCGGTGCCGAGCCGGGAAATGGTCATGCATCTTGCCGAACGGCTCGACGTGCCGTTGCGGGCGCGCAATGCCCTGCTGGTCGCGGCAGGTTATGCGCCGTTGTTCCGGGAGCGGCAGCTATCGGACCCACAATTGGCTGCTGCACGCGGGGCTGTCGAGTCGGTGCTGAAGGGGCATGAGCCCTACCCGGCGCTTGCCATCGACCGGCACTGGACCATCATTGCCGCGAATGGCGCGCTCGCGCCTCTGCTCGACGGCGCAAGTCCGGAACTGCTGAAGCCGCCGGTCAACGCGCTGCGCCTGAGCCTGCATCCGGAGGGCATCGCGGCGTCGATCGTTAATTGGTATGCGTGGCGCGAGCACATACTGGCTCGGCTGCAGCGGCAAATCGACGTGAGCGGCGACGATGCTCTAAGCGCGCTGCACGAGGAACTGGCCGCCTATCCTGCGCCGCCGGGCGCAGAAGCGGCCGAACACGACACCACCGCCGCCGGCCAGATTGCGGTGCCGCTGCGGCTGCGCACGCCGATCGGCGTGCTGTCGTTTCTGAGCACGACCACGGTATTCGGTACGCCGGTGGACGTAACACTTTCGGAGCTCGCCATCGAAGCGTTCTTCCCAGCCGACCAGCAAACCGCGGCGGCATTGCGCGAATCCGCTGGGAGTCGATGCGCAGAGGCAGTGCGCCACCCATAGTCTGACGGTAGACGCGGCACTGCCCAACGTCGAGTCCGTCTCCTTTCAATCGCCAGACCGAGCGGAGAGAACATTTGTACAACAACGCCGTGCTCATACGCCAACTCGGTCCCGACGACCGCGACGACTACTTCCAGCTTCGCCTGCGCGGACTGCGGGCGCATCCGGATTCGTTCGGCCAGAGTTACGAGGAGGCGCTCGCCAAAGGCGCGTCACAACACGACGCGATGCTGGAGGGCTCGCGTGCGGCAGAAGGCGATTTTCTGCTCGGCGCTTACGCATCGGCGGCAACGGCGTTGATCGGCGTGGTCGGACTGCTGCGAATCCCGAGCGACAAGCAGCGCCATAAAGCCGCCGTGGTCGGCATGTATGTTGCGCCGGAAGCCGCGGGCTGCGGCGTCGGGCGCGCATTGCTCAATGAACTGCTGGCGCGGGCGTCGCATATAAACGGTCTGCGGCAAATCCAGCCGCTGGTCGGCAGCCGCAACGAAGCTGCCCGAAAACTTTATGAATCGCTCGGTTTTCGCAAATATGGCTGTGAAGTTGGCGCGCTGAATGTCGACGGCGTGTTTCACGACGCCGATCTGATGGCGCTGTTCATCCAATAGATACAGACACCGATAGCGAAGGCGGCGAACCTCGCCGCCGTTCAGCGGCTCGTCCGGCTCGGCGTCGAAGTCGAGCATACCGGTTCGGCCACTCAATAGAAGTTATGCAGGAAGTTACAAATCCGGCCTTGTTTGTAACCGGGGCCGCACCAACCTGTTACATCTCCGCTTTGTCCCCAAAGTACGGTCAAGCAACGGTACTTATTACATATATTGACCCCTCTTTCTATTTCCCTTCCAGCCAAAGCTGGAATTACCTCGTCGTGACCGGCTCATATTATTTGTTCAGATGAATAAGTGAAAAGCCTGTATTGCAAGGGTTTTCATGGATCTGACAACAGTTCGGGCGGGCGGAAAATCCGCTATGCATCATGTATTACAGCACCATGAAAGAGTTACCGAAAATTGATGTATCTTTTTGAGACATTTTTTTGAGAAAGGATTGATTTCTTGTTTTACCCTTCATACAATTCGTCCCAAGCTGTTACGAAATGTAACGCGATGTATCAAAAGGTCGCCATCTGTATCTGGTGGTGACAGTAGCCGGAGGACATCATTTCCGGCGAGGCACAAAAGACATAACGGCAAAAAATGCCGACATCGTAATTCGGGGCTTCGGAAACACAAAAATGGACCGTAGCAGCGAGACGCTGGATTCAATCCGCGAGATCAACTTGTCTTACATCATGCTCGCGCAACGTATGTTGCGTGAGGACAAACCGGTCGGCATGTTCCGGCTGGGATTGTCATCGGAACTGGCCGATTTGCTTGCCGGGCTGTCGCTCGCGCAGATCGTCAAGCTGGCCGCTTCCGATCAGCTTTTGTGTTTCTTCCGCTTCAACGACCACTCCATGTTGTCGGCGTTGACGCAAACGACGAAACACACAGCAGTTGCACCGACTCACGCGGCGATCCTGCTTGCAGGCCAGCCTGCTGAGCAGTTCGCTTAATCGAGGTGACCGCGATGCTCAAGCGTAGCCTGACGGAAGACGCACAGGAAGTATTCCGTGCGATCGCACTGATCGAACTCGGCGCGCGCATGCAGGTGCTCGAAAGCGAATTGACGCTCTCGCGCGACCGCATGATCCGCCTGTATCGCGAGGTCAAGGGTGTATCGCCGCCCAAGGGCATGCTGCCCTTCTCGGCGGACTGGTACATGACGTGGCTGGCGAACATTCACGCGTCGCTGTTCTACAACACGTATCTGTTCCTGAAGAACGAAGCGCGCTGCTCGCATCTGGACGCGCTGACCAAAGGGTATCGGCTGTATCTGGAACATTGCCAGCACAGCGAAACCGAACCGGTGCTGGACCTGACGCGTGCGTGGACGCTGGTGCGATTCTTCGACGCCGACATTCTGCAATTGACCAAATGCTGCCGTTGCACCGGCAAGTTCGTGGCACACAAACACGATCTGCAGCACAACGTGGTGTGCGGCGCATGCCAGCCGCCGTCGCGTGCCGGTAAGACGAAGAAAGCCGCGGCCGCCCGCCAGGAAGCGCTCGAAGCCGCGCAGATCGCGCAAGCCGCCTGATGACTGGATTAACGCTGACTCGATGAGGGCTGGTCCGGCCCGACCCGATCCGAAGCCTCACATAGAAAGTCCGCTCCATGCGGACTTTCTTTCGCCCTCTTCGCCCTCTTCGCTCCTTTTGTCCCGTTAGCGCCGACAGCCGGCGCGAGGCCGGATCATCCGGCCAATCCCACCGTTTGCACCACCAGCCAGAGGTTCGCCGCGCTGATCACCACGAACAGCGTCCACGCGACGCACCGTGTCAGCAACGTATTCGCGAATTCGCCCATCAACGAACGGTCGTTAGTCATACGGATCAGCGGGTAAAGCGCGAACGGCAATTGCAGGCTCAGCACGACCTGGCTTGCGACCAGCAGCTTGCCGACGGCGCCGTTGCCCATCATCTGCACGCCGATGAGCGCGGGAATCAACGCCAGAGCCCGCGTGATGAAGCGCCGTTGCCAGCACGGAATCTTCAGCTTCAGGAAACCCTCCATGATGACCTGCCCCGCCACCGTGCCGGTAAAGGTCGAGCTTTGTCCCGAGGCAAGCAAGGTCACGGCGAACAACACCGCCGCGAAACCGGTGCCGACGACGGGCGCGAGCAGCTTGTAGGCGTCCTCGATTTCAGTGACCTGATTGTGGCCGGTGGCATGGAACGCCGCGGCGGCGAGAATCAGGATCGCCATGTTGATCAGCAGCGCCAGTACGAGCGACACGATCGTATCGATGCGCGACATGCCGATCGCCGACCTGATGCTGGCGGGATCGCGCTTCACCGCGCGCGTCTGGACGATCGACGAATGAAGATAGAGGTTATGCGGCATGACCGTTGCGCCGAGAATGCCGATTGCCAGATACATGGGCTCGCGCGAACTCAAAGCCTGCCACGACGGAATCAGCCCCTGCGCGACCGACGGCCAGTGCGGCTGCACCAGCGCCAACTCGATGATGTATCCAACGCCGATGGTCGCGATCAGCCCGAGCATGATCGCTTCGAGGTCGCGGAAATTCTTGCCCTTCAGGCCGAGCACGATCAACGTATCGAACGCGGTCAGCAGCACGCCGGTGGTCAGCGAGCATTTGAAGAGCAGATGGAAAGCGAGTGCGCCGCCGAGCACTTCGGCCAGATCGCAGGCCACGATCGACAGTTCCGCCAGCAGCCACTGAACACGCGCCACGGCCGGCGAATAGCGTGTTCTCGACAACTCGGCGAGATCGCGCCCGGTCGCAATGCCAAGGCGCATGCTCAGGCATTGCAGCGCCATCGCCGCGAGACTCGACAGCATGACAACGAACAGCAGGCTGTAGCCATAGCGCGAGCCGGCTTCGATGTCGGTCGCCCAGTTGCCCGGGTCCATATAGCCGATCGAGACCAGCAGGCCGGGCCCCGCGAATTGCAGAATCTTCTTCCAGAAAGGCGCGTCTCGCGAGACGGCCACCGAGCCTTGCACCTCGGATGGGCAAAACGGCGCCGTTGCCGTAGTCGGTAGTTTGAACTGCAATCCGGGAGTCTCTTGAAGGGGATAAACACGGCGCATCGTACAGGCCGCCGCGAGCCGCCTCAAGTGTACAAAGAAACCTCCGGCAACGCGCCGGTAAGCGCGTAGCGGCCGACGTCGCGCACGCGGTAGTCGAGCGGATCGTGCAGCGTATGCACGCGAGCGTTGCGCCAGAAACGGTCGAGCGCGAGCGGCGCATGCGTGGCGCGGGCGCCACAGGCGTCGAACAGCTGTTCGCTGACGTCGAGCGCGGCGCGGTGCGCGACGATCTTCGCCTCCGAGGTGGCGAGCGCCACCTGCGCGCGGGTTTCGGGGGAAAGCGCCGCGCCTTGCTGCCATGCGTCTTCGAGCAGCCAGGCAGCGCGCGTGGCCAGCGCTTCCGCGCTGACCGCTTGCAGGCGCATCTCGCCGAAGCGCTGGATCAGGTAGGGATCGTCGGTGGCTTTGTCCACGCCGGAATAGATCCACGGCTTGCCGTGCCGCGTGACGTAGGCTCGCGCTTCGTCGAGCGCGCCTTGTGCGATGCCCACGAACAGGTTGGTCAGCACCAGTTGCGAGATCAGCGTGCGCAAACTCGCGTGCGGCGTGTCGGGCCGCTCCATCACTTCTTGCGGTTCGAGCTTGACGCGCACGAACGACACGCTGCCGCTATCGGTCTGCCGCTGACCGATCGGATTCCAGTCTTCGTGAACGGTGATGCCTTCGCGCGTGGTCGGCACGACGCCGAACACCGGTTTGCCGGTGACCGGATCCTGCGCGGAGACCGTCATCATCTGCGAGCCGCGCGTGCCTGAGCAGAACCCCTTCTGGCCGTCGAGCAGGTAGCCGCCGTCGCCGCTTGCGGTGGCAATGAGCCGCGTGTCGAGCGGATTGACCGCGTTACCCCACCACCAGCGGTTTTCGACGGTGCCGCTCAGATAGCGGGCGCGTTGTTCAGGATTGCCCCATACATTGACGCTGACCAGCTGCAGGCAGGTGAAGCCCAACAGATGCGCGAGCGCGCTGTCCACTTGCGCGATCTTGCGAACCGTCTCGTAGATGTCGGGCCAACGCGCGCCGAGGCCGCCGAATTCGCGCGGCACCGCGAGCGTGAGAAGCCCCGCGTCGGCGATCCATTGTTTTTCCTGGGCGGCGTGGCCGCCTTCGAGATCGCGCTGCGCGGCACTGGCATGCAGCGCGTCGAGCAGACTCGCGAGATCGCGCACCACGGGCGCAGCGGATGCCTGAGGCGTGTGCAACGCATCGGCATGACGAGGATCGTTCATGCAATTTCCACGTGAAAAGTTTTTTGGCGGACGGCCGCGAACAGAATGCTTGCGACGACGCCCAAAGCTGTAGCTAGCATGATAGGCGGTGATGCAGGCGCCGGAAATGCGCGCGGCTATTCTTCATGCAAATAACCGCCGCGTGGCCGGGGCGACGACCCGATCATGGGCGCTCACGCCCGCTGCGCGAGCCGCCGCACGAATCGGTCGCCGACGAACTGCACCGCGGTGACGATCACGATCAGCAGCACGATCACCGTCACCATCACGGTCGTATCGAAGCGCTGGTAGCCATAGCGGATGGCCAGATCGCCGAGGCCGCCGGCGCCGACTGCGCCCGCCATCGCCGACGAGCCGATCATCGCCACCACCGTGATGGTGAAGCCGCCGAGAATGCCCGGCAGCGCCTCCGGCAGCAGCACATGCCAGATGATATGCCGGCGTTGCGCGCCCATTGCCTGCGCGGCTTCGATCAAACCACGGTCTACTTCACGCAAACTCACTTCGGCTACGCGCGCGAAAAACGGAATCGCCGCGATGCTGAGCGGCACGATCGCGGCCCATACGCCAATCGTCGTGCCGATCAGCAAACGCGTGAGCGGCAGCAATGCCACTAGCAGAATGATGAATGGCGTGGAGCGGAACGCATTGACGAGTGCCCCGAGCGTGCTGTTCACCACCCTCTTCTCGAAGATGCCGCCACGTGTCGTGGTGACCAGCACCAGTGCCAGAGGAATGCCGACCAGCGCCGCGATGAATGCGGACACGCCGACCATGACGATGGTGTCGCGAACCGCGTCGGCGAGTTCGGAAAGCCACAGATCAGACATAGCCCAATACCTCGACATGATTGGCGTAGCGGCGTGCGCGTTCGAGCAATGTCGCGATCTGCGTTTGCACGGTGCTGTCCGCATTCGCACGGACTTGCGCCGACACCACGAGGCGTCCCTGCGCATGCCCCTGAATCCGGTCGATGCCGCCATGCACGAAGCTCACTCGCCCGCCTTCGACACTCAACGCCGAAGCAAGCCCGCCGAGATCCGGCTCACGCGCGTCGACGCCGGTGAAACGCACGTCCAGCAGAATCTGCGCATCCGCTTGCGCGATGTCGTGCAACGGCTTGACCCGCTCGGCGAGGTCCGTCGGCAAGTCATGCACCAGGGTACGCAACAGCGCGCGCGTCGCGTCGTGTTGCGGATCGCCGAATACGCGCCACACTGGACCGGTTTCCACGACTTCACCGCGCTCGATCACCGCAACCGTATCGCAAACTTCGCGAATCACCTGCATCTCATGCGTGATCAATACGACGGTCAGGTTCAGGCGCTGATTGATATCGCGCAGCAAGGCGAGAATGGCTTGCGTCGTTTCCGGATCGAGTGCGGAGGTGGCTTCGTCGCAAAGCAGAATGTCCGGATCGGTGACCAAAGCCCGTGCAATCCCGACTCGCTGTTTCTGACCGCCGGACAGGCTCGCCGGATAAGCATCGCGCTTGGCGGACAAGCCCACCAGTTCCAGCAGCGCATCGACCTTTTTCTCGATCGCCGCTTTCGGCACGCCGGCGATTTTCAGCGGCAACGCAATGTTCTCGCGCACCGTCTTTGCGGACAGCAGATTGAAGTGCTGGAACACCATGCCGATACGGCGACGCAGAGTCACGAGTCCGCGCTCGTCGAGTTCGCCGACACTCACGCCATTCACGCGCACGGCACCTGAACTCGGCTTTTCCAGGCCGTTGACGAGTCGCAGCAGCGTCGACTTGCCGGCACCGCTGCGACCGATAATGCCGAACACTTCGCCGCGCGCCACGTTCAACGTGACGTTGGCAAGCGCCGCGGTTGCCACGCCGCGCGTGTTGGCAAACACCTTGCCGACGTCGTCGAATATCACGGCGGGTTGCGTCGCCGTTGCGTGCGAATCCGCGTTCACGGCGAGAGACGGCGCGTCTTCGATGAACTGCGGCGCGTCGAAAAGATTGGCCATGATCCAGCTCCTTTCAGGCTTCCGCGGTGGTCGGCGCAGCCGCTTGCAACCGGCGCCGATGCTGTGCGCCGGCATGCACGCCGGGCTTCCACGCGGGAGCGTAATCTTCGAACGATTCAGGCATGCCCGCGCGGGTTACCAGGCAACGGCATAAAGATTGCCGAAGGCTTTGTCGAGCGCGGCGCGCACCGCCGGCGAATGCTGATAGATCGAGATGTACTTACGGATACGCGGGTCGTTCACGCTTTCCGGACGCACGACCCACTGGATCGCGTAGTTCTTGTTCTCGAGGCCGTCGAACAGCAGCGCGCTATTCGGATCAGTGGTACCCGCGAGCTTGATGAAACTCGGATAGCCCTGCGCGAGATCGACGTCGTCGAGCGAGCGCGCCAGTTGCGATGCTTCGAGCTGCACGATCTTCAGGTGCTTCGGGTTGTCGATAATGTCGAGCGTCGTCGCGCGATAGTCGACGCCCGGCTTGAGCTTGATCAAGCCGGCGCGTTGCAGCAACAACAGACCGCGGCCGCCGTTGACCGGATCGTTGGCAATGGCGACCGTGGCGCCGTCTTTCAATTCGTCGAAGCGTTTGATCTTCTTCGAATACAGACCGATCTTCATGATCGTGCCGGGCGCAATCGCGACGAAGTTATAACCGCCCTGCTTCTTCGCATTCTCGAGAAACGGAATGTGCTGGAAGTAGTTGACGTCGATGTCCTTGTTGGCGAGCGCCGCATTCGGCGTGTTCCAGTCGGTGAACTCGATGATCTTCACGTCGAGTCCCTGCTCTTTGGCTTCGCGCGCGGCGATTTTGAGCGCCTCGATTTGCGGGCTGGTCGCAGTGCCGATTTTCAGCGTGGACGAGTCGGCCGCTGAGGCAGGCGAGACCTGCAATGCGAGCGTGAGACCGAAAGCGCCGATGAGCGAGATAGCCGGCGTGTGGAAAAAGCGCCGCACAGTGGATAGAAAAATGCGCATGGTGAACTCGTGGGATTGGGGCGTGGTGTTGATTCGAGGCGAGCCGATCCACCGTCATGCGCGCGCGTCTTCGAAGCGGACTTCGTTTGGAAGCGTAAGCACGCATGCCGGACATATGGGCAACGGAAATCCGCAACGTGCGGCTCAGGCCGCGCGTGGCAGCGACAGGACGCGCAGATCGGTCAGCGCGGACAGCGGAAGGTCGGACAGGTCATCGCCTCTCTCCAGATGAGGTGCGGCTCATCATAGAGGGCGGAAATGCGGCGGTCTACGAAGGGATTTTCGAAAGGAAAGCGGGAAAAATGATTTGGGCAACAAAACGCCGGGGCCGCGCTTTCGCGCGCCCCGGCGTCCACCGCTCGCCCCTCGCGGGACAAACTTACTGCTTCGCCACCTGCTGCACGGAAGCGGAAGCGGGCGCCGACGCAGCGACCGCAGCCACAGAAGCCGACGCCGGCGCAATCGCGCCTACCGCCGTATCAGGCGCACTCACGCCGCCCCAACCACCGCCCAGCGCGCGAATCAGATTAACCGTCGCCACCGCCTGCGTGCCCGACAGATGGCTCGCCTGCAACTGCGAAATCAGCACCTGCCGCTCGCCGTCGATCACGTCCAGATAGCTGACCGCGCCTTCCGTGTACTGCGTACGCGACAGATGCGCCGCCCGTTGCGATGCCTGAACCGCATCGTTCTGCTCGCGCATCTGATCGTCGAGCAAGCGCAAATCGGCCAGGTTGTCTTCGACCTCACGGAACGCCACCAGCACCTGCTGACGATACTGCGCAACGTCCTCGTCGTACTTCGAACGGGCCTGCGCGAGATTCGCCTTGCGGCGACCGCCGTCGAACAAAGGCAGCGTCAACGCCGTGCCGGCAAACGGCCCGAGAATGAACGCACGGCTCGACCACATGAACAGATCGCCGAGCGTCGCCGACTCGAAACCGGCCGCGCCGGTGATATCGAGTTTCGGGAAGAACGCCGATTTCGCAAGGCCGACACGCGCGTTCGCCGCCTGCATCGCCCGCTCAGCTGCCGAAATATCCGGGCGCCGCTCAAGCAAAGCCGAGGGCAGACCCGGCGGCACCCGCACCGTCACGGGCGCCAGCGGCGCCTCCGCAAACGAGAAATCCGCCGGCGGCTTGCCCAGCAGAATCGCGAGGCTGTGTTCCGACGCGGCGCGCTGACGCGCCACGCCCACGGCGTCCGCACGCGCACTCGCGAGTTCGTTGCGGGCCCGCGAAACATCCAGCTCGCCGATATCGCCTTCCTTGAAACGCCGTTCGACCAGCTTCAGCGTGTCCTCGCGCAACGCCACGGTACGGCGGTACAGATCCTGATCCGTATCGAGCTCACGCAACTGGAAGTAGTTCTGCGCAACGTCCGCCTGCAACGACAGTTGCACGGAACGGAACAGCGCTTCGCTTTGCTGCTCGTCCGCCCGCGATGCGTTCACGTTCGAGCCGACCCGACCGAACAGATCCGCCTCGTACGACGCGCCCACTTGCGCGCGCCAGATCGTGCCGTTCGTGCCGCCCGCGCTGTCTGGCTGGAATTGCGACGCCGCCGAAGCACGCTCGCGCGTCGGGCCGAAGCCTGCGTCGAGCTTCGGGAACCAGTCCGACTTCGCCGCCTGCGTCACCGCCCGCGCCTGCTGCACGCGCGCCGCGGCGGCCTTCAGGTCCTGATTGGCGGCGGCCGCCTGCTCCTCGAGCGCGTTGAGTTGCGGGTCGCCGAAAATCGTCCACCATTCGCCTCGATGCGCGTCGTCGGCGGGCTGCGCCTGCTTCCATGTACCGTTGTCCTGCGCCGATCCAGCCGACGGCGCGGACGCTGCAGACGGCGCCGACGCAGCAGGCGCTTCCTTGAACGCAACCGGCGTATCCACTTCAGGCCGTTTATAAGTCGGCTCGACGGAGCAGGCAGCGAGCAATGCAACCAGCAAACCGCTGGTTGCCGCCCGGCCCCACCCACTCAAAGATTCAAAGCGTTTCATTATTGTTTTCTCCTCAGGCGTCCGTCACCGGCGCGCCGTAGTGCGGCGAATCCTTCTGCGCGACGTGAATGGTTCCACCCGCCAGCGTACGCAGCACCACATAGAACACAGGGGTCAGCATCAGACCGAACAGCGTGACGCCGAGCATGCCGAAGAACACCGCGATACCCATCGCATGACGCATCTCCGAACCGGCTCCGCTCGACAGCACCAGCGGCACCACGCCCATGATGAAAGCGATCGACGTCATCAGAATCGGCCGCAGACGCAAGCGGCTTGCCTCGATCGCCGCGGAGAGCGGCGTATGCCCGTCGTGCTCCAGTTCGCGAGCGAACTCGACGATCAGGATCGCGTTCTTCGCCGACAAGCCCACCAGCACCATCAAACCGATCTGCGTGAAGATGTTGTTGTCGCCACCGGTGAGCCACACGCCGGTCAGCGCGGACAGCACGCTCATCGGCACGATCAGGATCACCGCGAGCGGCAGCGTCAGGCTTTCATACAGCGCGGCGAGCACGAGGAACACGAGCAGCACGCTGATCGGGAACACCCACAAGCCTGCATTGCCGGCCAGAATCTGCTGATACGTCAGGTCGGTCCATTCGAGCTTCACACCGTGCGGCAAGACTTCCGCCGCCACGCGTTCGGCCGCGGCCTGCGCCTGACCCGACGAGAAGCCGGGCGCCGGTCCGCCGTTGATGTCGGCAGCCGTATAACCGTTGTAACGCACCACCATTTCCGGGCCGAACGTCGGCGTCACTGTCACCAGCGACGACAACGGCACCATGTCGCCCGCGGCATTGCGTGTCTTGAGTTGCAGGATGTCGTCGGCACGCTGACGGAATGGCGCGTCCGCCTGCACCCGCACCTGATACACGCGGCCAAAGCGGTTGAAGTCGTTCACATACAGCGAGCCCAGATAGATCTGCATCGTATTGAACACGTCCGTGACCGGCACGCCGAGCTGCTTGGCCTTCACGCGATCGAGATCCACGTTCAGTTGCGGCACGTTGATCTGGTAGCTGGAGAAGGTCGGGCCGAGTTCAGGCGTCTGTGCCGCCTTCTTCACGAACGCCTCTGCTGCCTTGTTCAACTCCGCGTAACCGAGCGCGCCGTGATCCTCCAACTGCATCTTGAAGCCGCCGAGCGTACCGAGACCTAGCACGGGTGGCGGCGGGAACACCGCGACGAACGAATCCTTGATCGCACCGTATTGCTGGTTCAGCGCACCGGCAATCGCACCGGCCGAGAGTTTCTTGTCGCCACGATCCTTGAAGGGCTTGAGCGTGACGAACACGATGCCCGCGCTGGAGCTATTCGTGAAGCCGTTCACCGAGAGACCCGGGAACGCCACCGCGCTCTCCACGCCCGGCTGCTTCAGCGCGATCGAGCTCATGTCGCGAATCACCTTCTCCGTGCGATCCAGCGACGCGCCGTTCGGCAACTGCGCGAAAGCAATCAGGTACTCCTTGTCCTGCGCCGGCACGAAACCGCCCGGCACCACGCGCGAGATCAGCACGGTCGCGCCCAACAGGATGGCGTACACCGCGAGCATCGCGCCCTTACGGCGCAGCACGCCGGTCACGCCGCGGCCGTACTCCGTCGAGCCGCGATGAAACACCTTGTTGAAACGCTTGAAGAAACCACCCAGCAGGCGATTCATCACGCGCGTCACGAAGTCTTCTTTCGCACCATGACTGCGCAACAGCATCGCGGACAGCGCCGGCGACAGCGTCAGCGAATTGAACGCCGAGATCACCGTCGAAATCGCGATGGTCATTGCAAACTGCTTGTAGAACTGGCCCGTCAAACCGGTCATGAACGCGAGCGGCACGAACACGGCAACCAGTGTCAGCGCAATGGCGATAATCGGCCCGCTCACTTCCTGCATCGCTTTATACGTCGCGTCGCGCGCACTCAGGCCGTTTTCGATGTTCCGCTCGACGTTCTCCACCACCACGATCGCATCGTCCACCACGATCCCGATGGCGAGCACCATGCCGAACAATGACAATGCGTTGATCGAGAAACCGAACGCGAGCAGCAGCGAGAACGTCCCCACGATCGACACCGGCACGGCGATCAACGGAATGATCGACGCGCGCCACGTTTGCAGGAACACGATCACGACGATCACAACCAGCGCGATCGCTTCGAGCAGCGTATGCACGACTGCCTCGATACTCGAGCGCACGAACTGCGTCGGGTCGTAGACGATCTTGTATTCGACGCCTGCCGGCATGTCTTCCGCGAGTTCCTTCATCGCGGAGCGCACCTGATCGGAAATCGCGAGCGAGTTCGCGCCCGGCGCCTGGTTGATGGCGAGCGCCACAGCCGGCTTGTTGTCGAGCAGCGAACGCAAGCCGTATTCCGACGCCGCAAGTTCGATCCGCGCAATATCGCGCAGATAGGTCACGCCGCCGTCCGGCGCGGTCTTGACAATGATGTCGCCGAATTCGCCCTCCGTCCTCAGACGGCCGCGCGCATTCACCGACAACTGCAACTGTGTGCCCGGCACCGAAGGCGATGCGCCGATCACACCGGCCGCCACCTGAATGTTCTGCTCGCGAATCGCGTTGACCACTTCGGTCGCCGTCAAACCGCGTTGCGCCACTTTCTGCGGATCGAGCCAGACGCGCATCGCGTAATCGCCCGAACCCCACAACTGCACTTCGCCCACGCCCTGAATCCGCGCCAGCCGGTCCTTGACGTTCAGCAGCGCGTAGTTGCGCAGATACGTCATGTCGTAGCGATTGTTCGGCGAGATCAGGTGGACCACCATGGTCAGCGTGGGCGAACTCTTGATCGTCGTAATGCCCAGACGCTGCACGTCTTCCGGCAGACGCGGCAGCGCCTGGTTGACGCGGTTCTGCACCAGTTGCGTCGCGAGGTCCGGATTGGTGCCGAGCTTGAAGGTCACCGTGAGCGTGAGATTGCCGTCGCTATTCGCTTGCGACTGCATGTACAGCATGTTCTCGACGCCGTTGATCTGCTCTTCGAGCGGCGATGCGACTGCTTCGGCGATCACCTTCGGATTCGCACCCGGATACTGCGCGTGCACCACCACCGAAGGCGGCACGACTTCCGGGTACTCCGAGATCGGCAGCTTGAAGAGCGAAATCACGCCCGCCAGCAAGACCAGTACCGATAGCACGCCGGCAAAGATCGGCCGATCGATAAAGAATTTGGATATGTTCATTGGAAGCTCTTAACGTTGGAGCATGCGCCGCGCGGTCGGGCCGCGGCGCGCGAGGCTCACGAGTTCTTGTCCGCTTTGGCGCGCTGTTGCGGCTGCGCTTGCTCTTGCGTCGGTGTCGGCGTCTGCGCGAGCGGCGCGCTGTTCGGATCCTGATCGGCCGTCATCGGCACCATGTGGGCGCGCACCGCATCGCCGGGGCGCACGCGCTGAATGCCGTTCACGACGATCCGGTCGGTAGGTTTCAGGCCGCCCTTCACCACACGCAGGTTGCCCTGCATGCCACCCACGGCGATCTCGCGGTATACGACGTGATTGCCCGCGTCCACCACCAGCACGAATTTCTTGTCCTGATCGGTGCCGACGGCGGCGTCGTCGATCAACAGGGCCGGATGCGGTTCGCTGCCACCGACCTTCACGCGCGCATACAAGCCCGGAATCAGTGCGCCGTCCTGGTTGTCGAAGCGCGCGCGCACGCGGATCGTGCCCGACGACGTATCGAGGCGGTTGTCCACCGACTCGATCACGCCGCTGCGCGAGTAGCCGCTTTCGTCCGCGAGACCGAGCTCCACCGGCACCTTGCTGCCGTCTTTCGCGCGGCTCAGGTATTGCAGGTAGGTTTGTTCGTCCGCGTCGAACGATGCGTAGATCGGCGAAACCGACACCAGCGTGGTCAGCGGCGCCGCGCTGGCGCCCGCCGACACCACGTTGCCCACCGTGATTTCCGCGCGCGACACGCGGCCCGCCACCGGCGCGACGATCTTCGTGTAGCCAAGATTGATGCGGGCGGTTTCGAGGGCGGCTTGCGCGGCCTTCAGGTTCGCGCTCGCTTCGCGCGCGGCGTTCTGCTTCTCGTCGTAGTCACGCTTGGCGATCGCGTTGTCGGCGATCAGGCGCTGCGCACGCTCCCAGTCGCTTTGCGTGTAGCCCGTGCGCGCCTGCGCGGCCGCGAGTTGCGCTTCGGCTCGATCCACTTCGGCGGCGTACGGACGCGGGTCGATCACGAACAGCGTGTCGCCTTTCTTCACGAGCGCGCCGTCCTTGAAATTGACGGACACGATGGTGCCCGGCACCTGCGAGCGCACGTCCACTTTCTCGACGGCTTCGAGACGGCCCGAATAGCTCTGCCAGTCGGTGATCGTTTTTTGCACCACGGTGGCGACATCGACTTCCGGCACGATGGTCGGCGCGGCGGGCGAACTCGCGTCCACGCGAATCGCGCCGAAGGTACCCAGCCCGGCCACGGCGATGACGACTAGGGCGGCAATCGCCACACGGCGACGCGAAAGAGGAAGGATAGTCATGTGAAGCTCCCGGTATCGTTGATCAAAGTTTTACTTGTTTCTGTTTTATCGATGGGCGCGGGCATCGAAGCGCCACTGAAAAAATCGCACCGCTTCCTGCAACGCGGGCGGATGATCGGCCAGCGCCGCATGCGAAACGCTCGGATAGCGGACCACCTGGGTCAGCACGCCGGCGTCGATCAGACTGCTGGCGTATTTCTCCGCTTCCACATGCAGCACGTCGTTTTGCGCCGTCGCGATCAGCGTGGCCGGCAGGCCCGCAAGGCGCGACGATTCCAGCGGCGCGGCATACGGATGCATGCGCTGGGACGCTTGCGGCAGATACGCGCGATAACAGGCCGCGCACTCTTTCGCCGTGATGTCCGAGCCGAGGCGTTTTTCGTCGCCGAGACGCGTGAGGCTCGGATCGAGCATCGGCCCGAACAGCGCCTGGGCAGCTATGCGCACGTCGCCGCGATCACGCGCAATGAACGCGAGGCAATTGGCCAGCTGCCCGCCCGCATCGTGTCCGGCCACGCCCACCTTCTTGCTGTTGCCGCCGAATGCACGCGCCCGCGTTTGCACCCACAGCGCCGCGCGGTGCGCGTCTTCGGGCGCGGCCGGAAACGGAAACCGCGGCGCGAGCGAGTAGCCGACCGATACGACGAGAGCCGGTAAGTGTTCTGCGAAATAACGCGAGGCGTAATCGGCCTGTTCGATCGATCCCTTCGTAAATCCACCACCGTGGAAATAAAGCAGTACCGGCAATGCGGTTTTTTTTGCCTGCCGGTAAAGGCGTAACGTGATGTCCTGCGCGTGTCCTTCGATCTGCACGTCAGTGACTTCCAGTGCCGCGCTGTCGGCCTCTGCCGGCTCGCTGCCGGTGGGCACGAAGGAGTACGGCGGTTTAAATGCTTCCATGTCGAGCCGCGCAATGCGCATAGAACTTCAATGGTGCGAATTGTGGGTTCAGCAGACTCGTAAATAAATGCCTATAATCCGGCAACACAATTCGGCGCCCCTGAACAATCGAATGCGATTGTCTGCGGATTCGCGGTGGAGTCTTTTCCTGCTCGGTGCGCCCGCCCCTATTGGAGGTCTGCAATGGACCGGCTTCAGGCCATGCAAGTGTTCACGCGTGTCGTCGACACCAACAGCTTTACCCGTGCAGCGGAGACGCTCGACCTGCCGCGCGCATCGGTTACCACGATTATTCAGAACCTCGAAGCGTTCCTTGGCACGCGTCTGATGCATCGGACCACGCGGCGTCTGTCGCTCACGCCGGACGGCGCGGCGTACTACGAACGCTGCGTGCGCATCCTCGCGGACGTCGAAGAAACCGAGGCCAGTTTTCAAAGCGGCAATAAAAAACCGCACGGCAAGCTGCGCATCGACATGCCGGGGTCGATTGGCCGCCTGCTGGTGATTCCCTCGCTGTGTGAATTCCACACTCGCTACCCGGACATCGACCTGCAACTCGGCCTGACGGACCGGCCGGTGGATCTGTTGCAGGAAGGCGTGGATTGCGTGGTGCGGGTCGGCGCGCTACAGGATTCCTCGCTGGTGGCGCGTCGTATCGGTTTGTTCGAGGGCGTGACCTGCGCGGCCCCCGATTACATCGAACGCGCGGGCATGCCCTCTTCGCTCGAAGACCTGGAGAATCACAAAGCAGTCAATTACTTTTCGAGCCGCACGGGACGCACGCTCGATTGGGCCTTCATGGTTGATGGCAAAGAAATCGAAGTAAAAATGAAGGGCATCGTCTCGGTGAACGACGCCGACGCCTACGTGACCTGCGGACTGGAAGGCTTCGGCCTGATTCAGCCTGCGCTCTTCATGGTGCTGCCGCATCTGCGTTCGGGCCAACTGGTGGAAGTCCTGCCGGAGCTGAAACCTTTGCCGATGCCGATTTCCGCAGTCTATCCGCACAGCCGCCATCTGTCGCCTAAAGTCCGCGTTTTCGTAGACTGGATCGCAGAGCTGTTCGACCGCTGTCCGTTGCTGAGCGGACGCGGCAGTCTCGACGCAACCTGCACGAAGCGCACTTTCGAAGAGCGCGAGTCTGCTCCGACGCTCGATACGCCGGTGATAACAGAATGGGTCGCGTGATTAGCGCGATTTGAAGTACGGAATCTGCAACAGTGAATTCCAACCGCGGCTCCAATGCCGCGGTTTTCTTATCCAGCACCGCAATTACAGCGTTTTAATGCAGCGTTCTCGCGATTGTTCTGGAAACTCGACAATTCATTTCGCGAAAGTGCGATTTATCCGCCCTGCCTCGAAGTCTACATTTCACCCTGTCGCAGCGCCGCTCGTGCTGCAAACGAATCGACAGGAGTGAATCATGAAACGCAATCTCTTGGCAGGCCTGGCTCTTTCGCTGCTCGCGAGCGCTCCGGTGTTTGCGCAAAGCAGCGGCGGCATTGGCCGCGCCGGCACCTATGAACCGCTACCCACGCCGAGCACCAGCGCGAAAACGCGTGAAGAAGTGAAGGCGGAACTGGTCGCGGCCTATCGCGACGGCTCGCTGCCCGCGTTGAACCGCACGACGTATCCGAACAAAGGCCTGATCGGTCAAACGCAAGCTGCACGCATTGCACTGCAGGAAGGCAGGAGCGCCGACGTCACGCGCGTGGCCAACGGACAATAAGGCAAACCTGTTGCAATGATTCGGTTTCCAAAAGAAATAGTCATTGCGGCGCATTCATGCACTCTTCAAAAAGGAGCACATCATGACACCCTCTGAACTCGACCATTGGGATACCGACACGCCAGTGTGGACGCCGTACCGCGCGCCGCAACACTAAATGTCGAAAGCAGCAGCCAGTGCCCGCGGATCCGATTCGCGGGCACGCACTCATGCGAAGCGGCCTAGCGCCTCGGCACGCCGTCGCGCCACTCGCCCCAATGTGTGGCGATATCCTGCACGAGCGGATTGCCCGAGAGGAACAGGTTCTGGATAGCGATCGCAAAGCCGCCTTGCGCCGCATAGTTCAGCAGGTTGTCCGCGCTCGTCTGCCCATCGTAGGGCCGGTCGAAGTCGGAGCCTGCCCGCAGCACGGCAACGCGATTCAGATCCACTTTATGTACTGAAGCCGCACGCTTGAGGGCTTCGTACGTGGCGTTATCCTCCTGCTGCGTCGTGCAGTAGACACCCTTTCCATCGGTCAGGATTTTGGTCCAGTCGCGGGCGCGCTGCCCGAGCAGCGTGCCCGACCACCAGGTGTCGCCCGCCAGCGTGTCGCACTGAATGACGGTGGGCGGCCGGTTGGCCGGCGCATAGGCGTACTTGGCCCGGGCGGCCTGCGCCTGCACGTTATCGGACAGTGTCACGCTACGCGACAGGGCGAAAGCCGTATCCGCGAGCCGGGTGTTCAACTGGAACACTTCGGTACGGTAGTCGAGCGGCGGCTTGGCGGTGGGACTCGTGGTGTTGATGCCAAGGTAGCCCGTTGTCCAGCCAGGCGGAATTTCGCGCCCGTCTATCTCCCACTGAATGCCGAAGTCGACCAGATATTTCGCCCATGCGGCGGATCCCACCGTCCCCTGCTGCGGATCGATCCCCGCAATACCGGCAACCATGAAATAGGTATGCCGCAAATCGAAACGCGACGAGAACGTCAGCGCCATGATCGACGCAGCGGCGTTGCTGTGCCCCATGCCGGTGGTCATCACGCACACGTCCTGCCTGTTGCAATGGACCGTGGGGTAATCGGGCGACAGGCCGTCCACCGCGATCTCGCGCCACGGCCCGAGGTTGTCGAGCCACACCTGCCCTTCCGGCCCGAACATCGAAATGATCATCACCTTGACGGGCCGACCGCGCGAGCCGCCGTCGTCGTGCGAAAAGCCGTCGTTGTCGTCCGCACTGGCCGGTCCGGACGAAAAGGCCGCGCATGCCGCGAGTGTAATGGCGGCCATGGCGCCAAGTGAGCGAGTCAGCATCGTGATCTTCCTTTTTTGCTTGTGATGCAGGTTGGGAGAGAGTGCTGCTTTCAAGCCGAAAGAAGTATAGGTGCGAAGAAATTATTTTCCACTACACGATGCACGATCGGTCCACGTTTGCGGCCGCTGCCGGAAAGCTATGCAAATCGGTTCAATACGCGCTCTTCGCCGTTTTCTTATAATCGAACGTCCGCAGCACGCCCCGAAGGAAGTCGCCTCGGGAGACGCACCGCGTTTGTGCACTCACAACAGGAGCACCACGATGGACTATGTGAAACTCGGCCGTACCGGCCTTGATGTATCGCGTCTTTGTCTCGGCTGCATGAGCTACGGCGTGCCGTCTCGCGGCCCCCATCCGTGGTCGCTCGGCGACGAAGCCGCACGGCCTTTCATCAAGCAGGCGCTCGATCAAGGCATCAACTTCTTCGATACCGCGAACGTCTATTCCGACGGCACGAGCGAGGAAATCGTCGGCCGCGCGCTGAAGGACTTTGCGATGCGCGACGAGATCGTGCTCGCCACCAAGGTGCATGGCCGCATGCATCCGGGCCCGAATGGCGCGGGGCTCTCGCGCAAGGTGATCATGGCGGAGATCGACAACAGTCTCAGGCGTCTCGGCACGGATTACGTGGATCTGTACCAGATCCATCGCTGGGACTACGGCACGCCGATCGAAGAAACCATGGAAGCGCTGCACGATGTCGTGAAAGCCGGCAAGGCGCGCTATATCGGCGCATCGTCCATGTATGCGTGGCAGTTCGCCAAGGCGTTGCACGTGGCCGAACGCAACGGCTGGACGCGCTTCGCAACGATGCAGAACTACGTGAATCTGCTCTACCGCGAGGAAGAGCGCGAAATGCTGCCGCTGTGCGAGAGCGAAGGTATCGGCGTCATTCCGTGGAGCCCGCTTGCGCGTGGCCGCCTGACACGCGACTGGAACACCGAAAGCGCACGCTCCGAGACCGACGAATTCGGCCGCACGCTCTACGCGCAGACGGAAGACGCGGATCGGCGCATCGTCGAACGGGTCAGCGAGATCGCTAGGGAACGCGGCGTGCCGCGCGCGCAAGTGGCGCTGGCGTGGGTGTTGCAGAAGAAGCCGATCACCGCGCCGATCGTCGGCGCGACCAAACTGCATCATCTCGACGACGCGGTGGCCGCGCTCTCATTGAAACTGAGCGTGGATGAAATCGGCCGCCTGGAAGAGTTGTATGTGCCGCATGCAGTGACCGGGTTCGATTGAGCGGTACGTGTGCCCGTTAAACGCGCGGCACGTCCGGTTCGAAAAATACCCAGCGGACTTGCGGAAACGCGGCCTGCAAGTCCGCCTCGATCACGTTGATCGCATCGATCATGGCGCGGCCGCTCGGGTAGTCGATCATCTCCGCCTGCACGGCCACCACGACATGCCGGCCCCATTGCAGCGTGATCATGTTGATGATGCTGCGAATCTCGGCGCGCGCGCGCAGATGGGCCTCGATAGCGCGCCGCACTTCCGGGCCCGCCGATTCGCCGACGATCATCGACTTCACTTCACGCGCCACCAGCCAGGCGATCACCATCAGCAGCAGGCCGACGCCGATGGAACCCAGCGCGTCGTAGACCGTATTGCCGGTCACCATGGTGAGCAACACGGCAACGAAGGCCATCGCCAGACCCGCCAGCGCCGCGATATCCTCGCCCGCCACGACGAGCAGTTCGGATTCGCGCGTCTCCCGGAACCAGCGCCACATGCTTTTGTCGGGATGCGTCTTGCGAATTTCCTTGACGGCGCCCCACAAGGAAAGCGCCTCGAGTACCACGGACACGCCGAGTACCGCCAACGCGACATACTCATACTGCAGCGGCTCGCGCATGAACAGACGGTGCACGCCCTCATACACCGAGAACGCGCCGCCGACAAAGAACAGCAAAAGCGCGACGAGCAGCGAATAGAAATTGATCTCGCGCCCGCTGCCCATTGGATGCAACGGGCTCGCGGGCTTGCGCGCTTCGCGCAGGCCGAATAGCAGGAGCAGTTGATTGCCGCAGTCGGCGGTCGAATGAATGGCCTCGGCGAACATCGAGCCGGAACCGGTAAATGTGGCAGCAGCGAACTTACAGAGGGCAATGCCGAGGTTGGCGGCGAGCGCATAGAAAATGGCTTTCGGCGATTCTTCTTTCATCGTCGTGGCAGGCGTCCGTGGGTTTGCAAAGAGCTTTCGGTAGGCAACAGCCCGTATTATGGCCATGCCGGGCGCCATGCGTCCAACCCCGGTGTCGTTTGGACCGTGCGTGCTCCTGCCTGACTCGACAAACTCGCTCGACGCCTCGGCCTTCGCTCCCGTGTGCCGCGTCAAGCCCTTTCGAGCGCCGCCATCTCCCGCACGATCACCAGCAGCATCGACAGGCTCGCGCCGCCTGTGGCCCGCAGATCGATCAGCAGCCGGGCGTAGCGTTCCAGTTGCGCGGTGCGCTTCTGACGCCATGCCTCGACGAGCGCATCCGGTGTGGAGGCTTCGTTGGCGCCGGCCAGTGCGCTGGTGGTCAACGCGCGCTTCAGACGCGCGAGTTCGGCCAGCGCCGTGGCGCGCGCCAACATGTCCCAGTGCGTGGGCACCGGCAAAGCGGTGGCGCGCTCGCTGATCCAGCTGGAATTGAGCAGCGTACCGAGCGCGAAATAGACACCCGCCACCAGTTCGAGACTGCGCCCGCAGGTCGAAGCCACTTCGGCGATATCGAGCAGCGCGGCCGAGATCTCGCCGCTCGCGACCCGCACCGCCAGTTCGCTATCCACGCCGGCGTCCGCGAACACGCGTTGCCGCTCGGAGAGCGCTTCGAGGTCGGCGCCCGGCAGCAGCGCCGGCCATTGCGACGCCAGCCGTTGCGCCGCGTCCCGGCAACGCGCGAGCAGGCCGGCCACCTCGCCGTCGCTGACCGCACCCGATTGCAATTGCCGCAGGAACCACAGCGCCGAACGCTCGACGAGCCGCGCGACTTCGACGAACATGCGCGCCTGGACGTCGTCGGCAACGCGATTGTCGAGCGCGTCGATACTGCGCCAGACGTGGTCGAGATCGAACACGTCGCGGGCCATGATGCAGGCCCGCGCGATATCGCCGGGCTGGGCGTCGGTTTCCTCCATCAACCGGTGTACGAACTCGCAGCCCACCCGATTCACCAGCGCGTTGGTCAGATGTGTCGCGAGAATTTCGCGGCGCAGCGGGTGGCGCTGCATCGGCTCGCTAAAGCGCTGCCGCAACGGTTTCGGGAAATATTCGACCAGCATGTCGGCGACGAGCGGGTCTTCCGGCATCGACGATTCGAGCAGCGCGTCATATAGCCACATCTTGCTGTACGCGAGCAGCACCGCGCGCTCCGGCGTGGTGAGCCCCTGTTTCGCGGCCTGCCGTTCGGCGAGCTCTTCATCGGTCGGCAAAAACTCGATCACGCGATTCAGGCGCCCGGTCCGTTCGAGGTAGCGCATCAGGCGTGCTTCCGCATCGAGCAATTCGACACCGTACCGGCCGGCGATCGAGAGCGCCTGAGTCTGGTAGTAGTTGTCCTGCAAAACGAGCAAACCGACCTCGTCGGTCATTTCGGCGAGCAGCGCATTGCGCTGCTTCTCCGTCATCTCGCCTTCGGCAACGACCAGCCCCAGCAGAATCTTGATGTTGACCTCGTGATCCGAGCAGTCGACGCCCGCGGAATTGTCGATCGCATCGGTATTGATACGGCCGCCGCGCTGCGCGAACTCGATGCGACCGAGTTGCGTGAGACCGAGATTGCCGCCCTCGGCCACGACCTTGCAACGCAAGTCCGCGCCATTGACGCGGATCGCGTCGTTGGCGCGATCACCGACCTGCAGATGCGTTTCGCGGCTCGCCTTCACATACGTGCCGATGCCGCCGTTGTAGAGCAGATCGACCGGCGCCTGCAAAATTGCACGCATCAATTCGGCGGGCGCGAGCGCCGGTGCGCTGATGCCGAGCACCGACTGCACCGCCTGCGAAAGCGGAATCGTCTTGGCGCTGCGCGGAAATACGCCGCCGCCCGCCGAGATCAGCGAAGGGTCGTAGTCGGCCCAACTCGATCGGTCGAGCACGAACAATCGCCCGCGTTCGGCAAGACTGACTGCCGGATCGGGATTCGGATCGAGAAAGATATGTCGATGATCGAACGCGGCCACCAGCCTGATATGCGGCGACAGCAGCATGCCGTTGCCAAACACGTCGCCCGACATATCGCCGACGCCCACCACCGTGAAATCCGTCGTCTGCGTGTCCACGCCCATTTCGCGGAAGTGCCGCTTGACCGACTCCCATGCACCGCGCGCGGTGATGGCCATTTTCTTGTGGTCGTAACCGACCGAACCGCCCGACGCAAAAGCGTCGTCGAGCCAGAAACCGTATTCCTGCGAAATCGCGTTCGCGTAGTCGGAGAACGTGGCCGTGCCTTTGTCAGCGGCCACCACCAGGTAGGGGTCGTCGGGATCGTGACGCACTACGTCGGGCGGCGGCACCACGGCCGTGCCCGCGAGGTTGTCGGTCAGATCGAGCAGGCCGCGCAGGAAGGTCTGATAGCAGGCAATGCCCTCATGCATCCACGCGTCGCGTTCGGTTTGCGGCGGCGGATTCTTCACGACGAAGCCGCCTTTGGAACCGACCGGCACGATCACCACGTTCTTCACCATCTGGGCCTTCATCAGGCCGAGCACCTCCGTGCGGAAATCCTCGCGCCGGTCCGACCAGCGCAAACCGCCGCGCGCCACGCGTCCGCCGCGCAAGTGCACGCCTTCCACGCGCGGCGAGTAGACCCAGATTTCGAACATCGGTTTCGGTTCGGGCAAGCCGGGCACCAGCGCGGGATTGAACTTGAAGGACAGATACGGCTTGGGATGACCTTCGGCATCGAAACGATAATAGTTGGTGCGTTGCGTGGCTTTGATCACGCCGAGAAATTGCCGCAGTATCCGGTCTTCGTCGAGATTCGGCACCTGGTCGAGCGCACTGTCGATTGTGCGCAGCCAGCCGTCGACGCGCGCCTCGCGCGTCTCGCCCAGCACCGGGTCGAAGCGGGCCACGAACAGCTCGACCAGCATGCGCGCAATCGCCGGATTGCCGGTCACTGCGCGCTCGATATACGCGTCGCTGAAGGTCGAGCCCACCTGCCGCAAATACTTCGCATAGGCGCGCAGTATCGTCACCTCGCGCGCATCCAGTTGCGCGCGCAATACAAGGCGATTGAAGTCGTCGCTTTCGATCGCGCCGGTCCAGACCTGCTCGAACGCTTCTTCGAAGAGATCCTTGACGCGTTCGATATCGAACTCCGCGTCGTCCGCAAGTTCGAGGCCGAAATCGTGAATCCATGCCGGGGTCGCGCCCAACGCTTCGATCAGATAGGGCCGCTCTTCATCGACACGCACGCCGAGATGTTCGAGCATAGGCAGGCTGCGCGACAGGGCGATCGGTAAACCCGCGCGATACACCTTGAAGCGAAACGCACGCGGGCCCGATTCGATCGGGCGGTACAGGTTCATGGCGAGCCGCTCGCTGCCTTGCACGCGTTCGATCAGTTCGATATCGCGCACCGCCGTGCGGGCCGGATAATCGTCGCGATAGCCGGCGGGGAACGAATCTGCGTAGTGTTGCAGCAGACGGTTGCCCTGCTCTTCGCCGAAGGCATCGAGCAACGCATCGGCGAGATCGTCCTGCCAGCGGCGTGCAACCTGCACGAGCCGCGCTTCCAGCTCGTGCGTATCGACATTGGGCATGCCGCCCGGTTTCGCATGCACGACGAAGTGAATGCGCGCCAGCGTCGACTCCGAAAGCAGCGGCGTGAACTCGACGCTCTCGCCATTGAACGCGTCGGCCAGCAGATTCGCGATACGCTGGCGCAGATCGGTGTTGTACTTGTCGCGCGGCACGAACACGAGGCACGACACGAACCGGTCGAAGCGGTCTCGCCGCACGAACAGACGGGTGCGCTGATGCTCCTGCAAACGCAGCACGCCTAGCGCGATTTCGTAGAGCTGATCTTCTTCGGCCTGAAAAAGCTCGTCGCGCGGATAGGTTTCGAGCACGGTCACGAGCGACTTCGCCAGATGACCTTTGGCCAGAAATCCGGCACGCCGCACGATATTCGCGCATTTGCGCCGCACGATCGGAATCTCCGAGGCCGACACGAAATACGCCGTGGATGTATAGAGACCGATGAACCGACGCTCGCCAGTTACCTTGCCGTCCGCATCGGCCAGCTTGATGCCCACGTAGTCCAGATAGCCCGGCCGGTGCACGGTGGCCCGCGAATTGGCCTTGGTGAGAAAGATCGGCGACGAAGCGGAAATGATCTCGACGGCGGCCGGCGGCAGGGGTGTGACCTCGGCGGCGCCTACCGGCCGCAGTGCGTCGCGCAGAATGCCCAGGCCCGAGCCCGGCACCGCGCGCAGACCGTAGCCGGTATCGTGCTGCACCAGTTCGTAATCGCGCTGACCGAGAAAGGTGAAATGATCGGCCACCATCCATTCGAGAAACGCGCGTGCTTCCAGACCTTCCGGTCCCCCCTCGCCGGCTTTCATGCCTTTGATCGTGACGCTCGCGAGTTCGACGATCTTCGGCCAGTCTTCAACCGCCGCCCGCACGTCGCGCAATACCCTCGCGATATCGTCGCGCAGCGCGTCGAGTTTTGCGGCGTCGCCGCAACGGTCTACTTCGAAGTGGATGAACGAAGTCAGGTGCGAACGCGTGTCGGTGGCTTCTTCAGCGCCCTGACTCACCCGCGCGATCGTGCCGTCGGGCGCACGCCAGATGCGAAACACCGGGTGCACGACGGAATGCAGCGCGAGGCCATGCCGGTTGACCGCCATCGAGACCGAATCGACCAGAAACGGCATGTCGTCATTGACGATTTCGATCACGGTGTGATCGGAGTGCCAGCCGTGCTGTTCGAGAATCGGGTTATAGACGCGCAGCCGTTCGGCGCCGGCTACGAAGCGCTGCGCCGTTTGCCAGTGCGCGAGCGCGGCGCCGTAGAGATCGGCAATCGAGCGGCTTTGCAGATCGTCGGCGTCGACGAAATCGTAGTAGTGCCGTAGAAACGGCTCGACGACCTTGAAGGTAGGTTCGGGTAGGCGCCCCCGCGCAAATTCGACGACATCGTTCAGCAAGTGCGTGACAGCTTCTTCGTTCTTTGCTTGCATGATCAACTCCCCGGCTGGCGGCAATGGCGAGTATGGCTTGATTCGCATGCATCGTCTGAAGGGGAATTATGCACCTGCCGACCACCATGCGACGAATGACCGGACTTAGGTTATACCCGCTGCCGCTCGCCGCGCCCTGCGCAAATAATCCCGCTGCTCAAAGCACGGCTTTGGGAACCGCATGCTCCTCGCCGAGCCATGCGCGGACCTGCTCGCGGGTCCACACCGGGTCGTCGTGCGGCAGATCGTGACCGGCCCACGAATGCTCGTAGTGCAAGGCGCCCCACGCCGCCGCGAGCTTTGCCGAACACACCGGGTCGACCAGTTTGTCGGCGCGCGAAGAAAGAATCAGCAACGGGCATTCGGGTCGCGCCGCGCCTGCGGTAAAACGTGCCGCTGCCCAGAGTTGCCGCAATGCATTGCCGCGGCTCACGGGCGCGCTGCGCCGGATCCGGCTCCATGCGTCGAGATCGTCGCCCAGTGTCTCGACGTTATTGCATGTCAGCCGATGAATGCCGTGTTCCGCGCGCGGCGCGTCGCGCCAGCGCGCGGCCACGCCCAGCAGGCCCGGCCATGCCGAAGGACGCAAGCGTTCCTGCGTCAGGCTAAACGGCCGCATGCTCGTATTGATCAGCACCAGCCGTTCGATCTCGTAGGGATACCGTTGCGCCCAGTCCGTCGCCACCATGCCGCCGAGCGACATGGCCAGCACGCAATACGGACCCGGCATGCCGCTTTGCAAGGCGGCATTGCGCACGAAGCCGACCATGTCCGTGACCGTCGACGGCGCGCGCAGGTGCGCGAATTCGCCGTTGCCCGGCAGATCGAGCAGCAGCAGACGGGCAGGCGCGCCCACATGGTGCGGCGCTTCGTTGACCGCTCCTTGCAGCAAGCCGGGCAAGCGGCCCCAGTGGCGGATTTCACGCGTGAGTCCGCGCAGCAGAATCCACGTGCTCATAGGCTTTCCGGGTTATACCAATGGTCGATCGCGTTTTGCAGCAGTTGCTCGCGACGATTGCCTTGCGGCAGCCAGCGTTGCGACGAAAACGCCGCGCGCGCCAGAAAGTCGAGCAGGTTCGCGTGACGCCGCAGCACGCGCGCGGTACGGTGCGCCTTGACCGGATTGAACATGCCCTGCCGCGAAAACAACTGCCGCGGGTTCTTCTTGATCCACAGCCACGAACCCAGTTCCAGGGTCATCGGCAGAAAGACATTGGAAGCGGGCGCGCGATCATACGCGAAGTCCCACAGATCGCCATGCAACAGATATTGATGGCTCTGTGGTTCGAACGCGTAGCCATGATGAGGATGCGCGCGTTCGAACATGGTTTTCAGCATGTACATTTCCGGCAAATGCGGCATCAGCTTGCGCGTGCGCGCGTAAGGAAACCAGATGCTGTCGCTCCAGCCATAGCCCGAATGACAATCGAGCGCAATGCTCAACGGCCGATTGGCCAGTTCGGTTTCGACCACGTGCAGCAGCGCGGCGGCCTCGGGTTCCATCGGCGCACCCGCTCGGCCGCGATACCACGGCAGCCAGGCGCCCACGCGCTGACCGCCCGCCAGTAGCGGCACGCGTTCGTCCGCGTTCTGCGGCGCGTTGCGCATCAGATCGACGCCGTTCGGGTTGGCGCGCGTGGCCGCCCACATGCCGCCCGGATTGACGATCGGCATAAAGATCAGACGAATGGACTGCAGTTGACGCACCAGCAGTTCGTCCCATTCGAGCCGTGCAAGCAGCGCGCGCATGTAGTCGAGCACGAGTTGCGAACCGATCCGCTCGAGCCCGTGAATGCCGCCGAAAAAGCCGATTGCCGGCGCCTGCGGGTCGGTGGATCCGATGCTCGCGGTATGAACGGCGAATTGCCGGCCGCGCACCGTCGTCTCGCAGACGGTGCGGATTGCGAAGCTCGCGCTGCCCTGATCGAGGATCGCCCTGAGATCTTCGTACTCCGCAAAACTGTCGGGAAGGAAGCTCAGAGGCTGCATGACGAACGTCGAAAGGAATTGCAAGGTTAATGGGGACGGCACACCGATTGACGCAATATAGCCTGGCGCAGAGCGATCATGCTGAAGCAGCGTGAGCCGAGCCCGATCGTGTCACACGCATGACATTTTTCATGCCGGCGAATGACTTCGATTTGCCTTTCCGGCGACGCAAAAAAGACACGAAAAGATATAGTCGTCTAGACGTTGCGATGCCTTCACTCAACCGTCACAGACGCTTCCTAGAATGAGCCCCACACATGCCGGCAGTGGCCGGATGCATCAAGGGGTACTTATGGACGCAATTCGGGAAGCAATCCGTATCGAACGGTTGAGCAAGACGTTCAGCAACGGCCGCAAGGCGCTGGACGAAATCGATCTGCGCGTCGAGCCGGGCGAGATGGTTGCGTTGATCGGCGCCTCGGGTTCGGGCAAGTCGACGCTGCTGCGACATATCGCGGGCTTCACGGCTTCGGATGCGCAGCCGTCGCAGATCGAGATTCTGGGCCGGCCGATCCAGCAGAACGGCCGCATAGTGCGGGAAGTGCGCAGCATTCGCCGCGATATCGGCTTCGTGTTCCAGCAATTCAATCTGGTGAACCGCCTCTCGGTCGAAACCAATGTGCTGATCGGCGCGCTCGCGCGGCTGCCCTGGTGGCGCCGTCTCAGCGGGCGTTTTCCACGCGCCGAGCGGGCCTTGTCGATCGCCGCGCTCAACGAGGTCGGCATTGGCGAACATGCGCGCGAACGCGCCGCCAATCTTTCCGGCGGCCAGCAGCAGCGTGCCGCGCTCGCCCGTGCGCTGGTGCAGCGCGCGCGTATCGTGCTCGCCGATGAACCGATCGCCTCGCTCGACCCGGAATCGTCGCGCCGCGTGATGGACATGCTGCGCACGCTGAACATCGAGCATCGGCTCACGGTTCTGGTGTCGCTGCATCAGGTCGAGATCGCCATGCAGTATTGCCCGCGCACGATTGCGCTGCGGCGCGGCAAGGTGGTCTACGACGGCCCTTCCGCCGCGCTCACACCGGCGCTGCTCAAAACGCTCTACGGCGACGAGGCGCGCGAACTGATCGATGAAGCCGCCCAGGGCGCGGACGATACCGAAACTAAAAACACGGCGGACAACACGCCGCTTCAGGACGCTGCACCCACCTCGGGCCGCTACGCGTTCGCTCTCAATCCGGCGCACTCGAACTGAGCGCGCCCATTCATTCTGCTAACTCAACCGGGTCTCAAACAATGACATTCCTGCGTTCATTGATCACGCTGGCCGTCGGCGCGGCTGCCTTCGCCTGTGTCGCCACCGCGCAAGCCGAAGACATCAACCTCGGCATCATTTCGACCGATTCGTCTTCCGTGCTGAAACAACGCTGGGAGCCCCTGATTCAGGACATGAACAAGCAGACCGGGCTGAACGTCAAAGCCTTCTTCGCGACGGACTACGCCGGCATTATCGAAGGCATGCGCTTTAACAAGGTGCAGGTCGGCTATTTCGGCAACGCGTCCGCAATCGAGGCAGTGGACCGCTCGCAAGGTGAAGTGTTTGCGAAGGTCCAGTACGCGAACGGCGACGCCGGTTACTACTCGGTGCTGATCACCAACGTGAACAGCCGCTTCAAGACGCTCGACGACGTGTTCAAGAACACGAAGGACGTCACGCTCGGTTTCGGCGATCCGAACTCTACCTCGGGCACGCTGATTCCCGGCTATTACCTGTTCGCAAAACACAATACGCCGGTCAACACCTCGTTCAAGGCCGTGCTCCCGTCGAGCCACGAAGCCAATCTGCTGGCCGTGGTGAACAACAAGATCGACATCGCGACCAACAACACCGAGATGCTCGACACACTGAAGAAGGAGCATCCGGACAAGTTCGCGCAAGTGCGCGTGCTGTGGAAGTCGCCGCTGATTCCGTCGGACCCGCTGGTGTGGCGCAAGGATCTGCCGCAAGCCACCAAGGACAAGCTGCGCAACTTCTTCCTGAACTATGCGAAGACCGATCCGCACGAAAAAGCGGTAATGGCCGCGATTACCGGTTACGGCGGCTTTGCAGCATCGTCGGATACGCAGTTGTTGCCGATCCGCCAGGTCGCGCTGTTCCAGCAGAAGCAGAAGATCGAGAGCGACGCGCATCTCTCCGATGACGACCGCAAGACCCAGCTGGCCGCGCTCGATGCGAAGCTGAGCGCGCTGAGCACCGCGCAATCGAAGCAATGAACACGGTCGATCTGCTCACGTCGCCGGCGCGTGCGAGCGAAGCGCTCGTCGCGCAGGCGGCGCGTCATCCCGCGCCGGAGGCCGGCAAACGCAGCTGGCTGTCGCTGCTCGGCTGGATCGCCGTGCTTGCGGTGTTGGGCGGCGCATGGCACGGCGCCGATATGCGTCCGCTGGATCTGCTCAGCGACTCCGGCAACATGGGCCAGTTCGCCAAAGACTTCTTTCCGCCCGACTTCACCGAATGGCGCAGCTATCTGCACGAGATGTACGTGACGCTCTCGGTGGCGGTGTGGGGCACCGCCCTCTCGCTCGTCTGCGCGGTGCCGTGCGGACTGATGTCCGCCCACAACATCGCGCCGATGTGGATCGTCCAGCCCATGCGCCGCATGATGGACGCGTGCCGCGCGATCAATGAAATGGTCTTCGCCATGCTGTTCATCGTAGCGGTCGGACTCGGTCCTTTTGCGGGCGTGCTGGCGCTGTGGGTGCACACCACCGGCGTGCTCGCGAAGCTTTTCGCCGAAGCCGTCGAGGCTATCGATCCGCGTCCGGCCGAAGGCGTGCGCGCCACCGGCGCCACCAGTCTCGACGAAATCATCTACGGCGTGCTGCCCCAGGTGCTGCCGTTGTGGATCTCGTTCGCGTTATATCGCTTCGAATCGAACGTGCGCTCGGCGATGGTGGTCGGCATGGTCGGCGCGGGCGGCATCGGCGTGGTGTTGTACGAAGCGATCCGCTCGTTCAACTATGCGCAAACCGCCGCGGTAATGATCATGGTGATCGTGGTCGTGACGGTGATCGACCTCGCGTCCGCGTGGCTGCGCGAGCGCGTGACCTGAGGTTGCCGGAAGTTGCCCGACGTCGTTGCCTGAAGTCGTTGCCTGACCTCGCCGGCGTGACGGCCCGGCGCGAAGTCTGGCGAAGCAGCGTTTCGTCGACTTCTTGTCGGCCGTCGCGCCGCGTTTCAATTTGCGTTTCCACCAGAATGCGTCGCAGCCCGCCCGTCCTGGCAGCGTCTCTTTGACGCCACAAATCGCCGCACTTTTCCAAATAAAACCCCTTCAATCAGGTCATCCACTGCTCCGTTCCGGCGTTCTGCTGGAATAATCACGGGCTTGCGGCCCGGCCCCGGGCCTTCGCTTCCCCTCCTCCCGGTCTTCGATGGAAACCTTTGTCGTTTTGCTGGTGCTGCTCTCTGCGCTGCTTCACGCCACGTGGAACGCGTTTCTGCATCTTTCGGAAGATCGCGTCTGGCTGCTCGGCATGATGGCGATTCCGTATCTCGCCGTGAGCGCGGTCGGCGTGGTCGTGCTGCCCATGCCCGCTCCGCAGGCGTGGCCGTATATCTTTGCATCGGTCGTGCTGGAATTCGGCTATCTGCTGGCGCTGATTCGCGCCTATAAAAGCGGCGACTTTGGGCAGATCTATCCGATTGCGCGTGGCCTCTCGCCGATGCTCGTATTCGCTGGCGCACTGGTCTTCGCGCATGAAGCGCTCAAGCCGGTGGCCGCTATCGGCGTGGCGCTGGTGTCGATCGGCATCATCTCGCTGGCGTTTCGCCGCGGCATGCGCTTTTCCGGCGAGAGCGTGCCCTTCGCGCTCCTGACCGGCCTGTTCATCGCGGCGTATTCGGTGGTCGACGGAATCGGCGCGCGCGTAGCGGGCAATGGCCTGAGCTACATCATGTGGGTCTATCTGATCTGGAATATCCCGCAGTTTCTGTTCGCCTGGCATTGGCGCGGCGGCGCGAAGGGGCTTTTCATCGGCCGTGCGCTGGTGCTCAAGGGGATTGCGTCGGGCGTGCTCGCGTTGAGCGCTTACTGCCTGATCATCGAGGCTTACCGCTATCTGCCGATTGCAATGGTCTCCGCACTGCGCGAGATGAGCTCGATCTTCGCGGTGCTGATCGGCTGGCTGTTCATGCATGAAAAACTAACCACACGGCGTATTGTTGCGTGCGCGCTGGTGACGTTAGGCGCAGTGCTGATCAGGATTTGAGCCAGCCCTCCCTCACGCAAACTCCGGCAACGTCACATCGATCGCATCGGCCAGCATGTTGAATGCCGGCGCGATCTCCTCATCCGGCACGCACGCGTAGCCGATCAGCAAACCCGACGGCGCCAGCGACGGTTGCGCGTAATACCCCGACAAAGGCCGCACGACGATATTGCGCTCCAGCGCCGCAGCCGCCACCCGTCGGTCGTCGCTGCCTTCGGGCAACTGCATCACGAGATGCAGGCCGGCGTCGCCGCCCACGGCCGGCAAGGCGTCGCCGTAACGGTGCGCGGCGGCGTCGAGCAGCGTCTGGCGGCGCTGTCCGTAAAGCGTGCGCATCCTGCGGATATGCGACGTGAAATGCCCTTCGGCAATGAACTCCGCGAGCATCGCCTGCTGCAGCAACTGCCCCTCGCGATACAGCTCGGCGCTCGCGGTGGCAAAACTCTCCGCCAGCGCTTCCGGTACGACGAGATAACCAATGCGTAAACCCGGAAACAGCGTCTTGCCGAAACTGCCCACGTAAATCACCTGCCCCGACGTGTCCAGGCCCTGCAATGAGGCGAGCGGCCGGCTGCCGTAGCGATATTCGCTGTCGTAGTCGTCCTCGATGATCCAGCACTGGTTCTGGCGCGCGTATTCGAGCAACATGCGGCGCCGCGCAAGACTCATCACCATGCCGAGCGGGTATTGGTGCGAAGGCGTGACGAGCATCAGCTTGGGCGGCTGGGCGAGGTCGTCGGCGGAAGGATTGATCCCTTCCTCGTCCACGGCGATCGGTCGCGATTGCAGACCGGACACGTGCATCACGCTACGCACGCCCCAATAACAGGGGTCTTCGGTCCAGATCACGTCGCCCGGATCGGACAGCAGGCGCACGGCAAGGTCGACCGACTGGTGAATCCCCGTCGTGATGATGATCTGTTCCGGCGTGCAGCGCACCGAGCGCGAGGTGCGCAGATAGTCGGCCAGCGCGTGCCGCAGCGAAGCCAGCCCGCCGCCCGGCGCATACGTGAGCAGGTCTGGGCGCAACCGCCGCCAATACTTGTTGTGCAAGCGGCTCCATACGCGCGCCGGAAACTTCGTGACGTCCGGCACGCCGGGCATGAACGCGCCCCACTGACGCTTGGACACGCCCGCGCCTGCAATCAGCCGCGCACCGCGCGTGGAAAGCGCACGCTTTGCCTGCAGCGGCGACGACTCTGCGCGCATATCGGGCGCCTCGGCATCGGGCACGCCGACGATCTCGTCCGGGGCGCTGTCGGCAACGAACGTGCCACGCCCGGTGGCCGAACTCACATAGCCTTCGAGCACGAGTTGCTCGTACACCTGCGTCACGGTATTGCGCCCGATGCCCAACTCCTGCGCCAGTAAACGCGACGACGGCACCTTGCTGCCCGGCGGCAATTCGCGCGACAGGATCGCCTGCTGCAACAGCCGATGCAGCTGGCGATAGATCGGCTGGCCATTGCCGCGATCGAGGCGCTGGGCCAGCCAGTCGGACAAAACGCTCGCGCGCATTGATTGGCTCCTATATTTTTATTGAAATGGCTCTGAAGTTAAGAGCCAAATCTCATTATAGTCGTTGCATGTGCCGCGCTGTCGGCGTGGCGTCCGCAAAACCGAGGAGCGAAGGAGATGACCATGAAGAATGCCGAACTGAAGAGCCGCAAAGACGCAGCCACGCCGCGCGGCGTCGGAGTGATGTGCGATTTCTACGCCGAGCGCGCTGAAAACGCGGAGCTGTGGGATATCGAGGGCCGCCGTTTCATCGACTTCGCGGCCGGTATCGCGGTGTGCAACACGGGCCACCGTCATCCTAAGATCGTCGCCGCGATTCGCGACCAGCTCGATCACTTCACCCACACGGCGTATCAGGTCGTGCCGTACGCGTCGTATGTCGAACTGGCCGAGAAGCTCAACGAACGTGCGCCGGGCGACCATCCGAAGAAAACCGCGTTCTTCACGACCGGCGCCGAAGCCGTCGAAAACGCGATCAAGATCGCCCGCGCCGCGACCGGCCGCCCCGGCGTGATCGCCTTCACCGGCGGTTTCCACGGCCGCACGTTGATGGGCATGGCGCTGACCGGCAAGGTCGCGCCGTACAAGATCGGCTTTGGTCCGTTCCCGTCGGACGTGTTCCACGCACCGTTCCCGAATCCGCTGCACGGCGTGACCACCGCCGATTCGCTGAAAGCCATCGAATTCCTGTTCAAGGCCGACATCGATCCGAAACGTGTGGCCGCGATCATTTTCGAACCGGTTCAGGGCGAAGGCGGTTTCTATCCGGCGCCGGCCGAATTCGTGCGCGCCTTGCGCAAGCTGTGCAATGAGCACGGCATTCTGCTGATCGCCGACGAAGTCCAGACGGGTTTCGCACGCACCGGCAAACTGTTCGCCATGAATCACTACGACGTGGTGCCCGATCTGATGACGGTCGCCAAGAGTCTCGCCGGCGGCATGCCGCTGTCGGGTGTGATCGGCCGCGCGGATGTGATGGATGCGGCGGCGCCGGGCGGCCTCGGCGGCACGTATGCGGGCAATCCTCTGGCGGTGGCCGCCGCGCATGCGGTGCTCGATATCATCGACGAAGAGAAGCTGTGCGAACGCGCCACGCTGCTGGGTGACCGCATCAAGGCGAGGCTGATCGCACTGCAAAGCGACGTGCCGCAGATCGCCGACGTGCGCGGCCCCGGCGGCATGGTCGCGGTCGAGTTCTGCAAGGCAGGCACCACCGAGCCGGATGCGGAGTTCACCAAACGCGTACAGACGCGCGCGCTCGAACGCGGCTTGCTGCTGCTGGTGTGCGGCGTCTATTCGAACGTGGTGCGCTTCCTGTTCCCGCTCACGATTCAGGAAGCGGTCTTCGACGAAGCGCTGGCGATTCTCGAAGACGTGATCAAGGACAGCGTCGCCATCACGGCTTGAGGAACGACACATGACCACGTTGACCTTGAAAGACCCGTCGCTTCTGAAAACGCACGCGTACATCGCAGGCGAATGGCAAGGCGCGGACGACGGCTCGACCTTCGAAGTGAAGAACCCCGCCACGGGTGAAATCATCGCGACGGTGCCGCGCATGGGCACGGCGGAAACCCGCCGCGCGATCGACACGGCCAACGCCGCGTGGCCCGCCTGGCGCGCCATCACCGCGAAGCAGCGGGCGGTGATTTTGCGCAAATGGCACGACCTGATGATGGAGAACGCCGACGATCTGGCGAAGATCCTCACCACGGAACAAGGCAAACCGCTCGCCGAAGCCAAGGGCGAAATCCAGTACGCCGCTTCGTTCCTGGAATGGTTCGCGGAAGAAGGCAAGCGCGTGAACGGCGACACGATCCCGACGCCGGCCAACGACAAGCGCATCGTCGTGACGAAAGAACCGATCGGCGTGTGTGCCGCGATCACGCCGTGGAACTTCCCCGCGGCGATGATCACGCGCAAAGTCGGTCCGGCGCTGGCGGCAGGCTGCCCGATCATCGTCAAACCGGCTGAAGCCACGCCGCTCTCCGCGCTCGCCCTCGCCGTGCTGGCCGAACGCGCCGGCGTGCCGCGCGGCGTGTTCAACGTCGTGACCGGCGAGCCGAAAGCCATTGGCGCGGAAATGACGGGCAATCCGATCGTGCGCAAACTGTCGTTCACCGGTTCGACGCCGGTCGGCCGTTTGCTGATGGCGCAGTGCGCGCCCACGGTCAAGAAGGTATCGCTCGAACTCGGCGGCAACGCACCCTTCATCGTATTCGACGACGCGGATCTGGATGCCGCGGTGGCCGGCGCGATTGCATCGAAGTATCGCAATAGCGGCCAGACCTGTGTGTGCACGAACCGTTTCTATGTGCACGACAAGGTCTACGACGCATTCGCCGAGAAACTGCGCGTCGCCGTCGAACAGCTCAAGGTAGGCCGCGGCACCGAAGACGGCGTGACGCAAGGTCCGCTGATCAATGAAGCCGCCGTGCTCAAGGTCGAGTCGCACATCGAAGACGCTCTTGCCAAAGGCGCGCGCATCGTCACCGGCGGCAAGCGTCATGCGCTCGGCCACGGCTTCTTCGAGCCGACCGTGCTCGCCGATGTCACGCCGGCCATGAAGGTGGCGCGCGACGAAACCTTCGGGCCGCTCGCGCCGCTGTTCCGCTTCTCGTCGGACGAGGAAGTGATCCGCCTCGCCAACGATACGGAGTTCGGCCTCGCGTCGTACTTCTACAGCCGCGATATCGGCCGCGTCTGGCGAGTGGCCGAAGCGCTCGAATACGGCATGGTCGGCATCAATACGGGCCTCATCTCGAACGAAGTCGCGCCGTTCGGCGGCGTCAAGCAATCGGGCCTGGGTCGCGAAGGTTCGCATTACGGTATCGACGACTATGTGGTCATCAAGTACATGTGCGTCGGCGGGATCTGAACGCATAGCCTGAAGCGAGAAACGGCCACGCCGGCATGTCCGGCGTGGCCGTTTTATTTGACCTGCAGAGTGCGTAGCGAGTTTTTCACTCTTGCGACTGCGACTGCGACTGCGACTGCGACTGCGACTGCGACTGCGACCGCCCGAGCATCTCCGACACCTCGACAACGATCTTGCCGCGCACGTGACCTTTCGCGAGCCTGGCGAGTGCGTCTGCCGTCTCATCGAACGGGTAGGTTGCCACCACTTCCACGCGCACCTCGTCCTCGTCGATCAGCGAAGCGATCCTGCCCAACTGCGTGCCGTCGGGCCGCGCGGTGTAGCGCCCCGCATGGGCGCCATGACTGGCCGCCTCGGTTTGCGACGGCTCGTTGAGTGTCGAGATCAACGCACCGCCGGGCGAGACCACGGCCCATGAACGGCGCTGCGTGTCGCCGCCCACAAGATCGAAAACGAGATCCATATCGCGCGCCACCTCTTCGAATCGTTGCGCGTGATAGTCGATCACGTGATCGGCACCGAGCGAGCGCACAAATTCCACGCCGTCACCGGACGCGGTGACGAAAACCTCTGCGCCCTTACGCTGCGCGAATTGCACCGCGAAGTGGCCGACGCCGCCCGCGCCGGCATGAATCAGCACGCGCTGCCCCGCCTCCAGGCCGCCGTGATCGAATAACCCCTGCCATGCGGTCAATGCCGCCAGCGGCACCGCGCCGGCCGTCACCGCGTCCGCGGTGGTGGGACGGCGCGCGAGCGCTTGCGCATCGACGACGACAAATTCCGCGTAAGCGCCCTGCCCCTGTCCGACGAAGCCATACACCTCATCGCCGCGTGTCCATTCCCCGACGCCGGTGCCGACACGCTCGACCACGCCGGCAAAATCGCGGCCGAGCGTGTACGGCAGCCTGTCTTCGCGAATCAGCGGATACTCGCCTGCGCGCGTCTTGATGTCGACCGGGTTAACGCTTGCGGTCTGCACGCGCACGAGTACTTCGGTGGAGCCCGGTTCAGGCACCTCTATCTTTTCCGACTGCAATACCTCAGGGCCGCCGAAGCGATGAATTCGATAAGCGAGCATGGTGCTCATGGTTGCCTCCGTGCAAAGTGCGGTATCAGCTTGCGGGAAGCGCCCGATGCAGGCGCCTTCGATAATTCCCGTCGCAGACCGCGCGCAAGCGGCGTTCCTCGTTTTGAACGGTGTTGGGCATGCAGTCGAACGAGCATCGCTCCCGCCAGTTGGCCAAGCGCTGATGCGCCGCTCAATCCCGGCGTATGGGATCCCGCGCGGGTTCATCGCCGCAGCGATAAAGAGACAAAGTACCGACACGCCGTTCTAATCGTGTCGACTTGTACCAGGTAATGTTGGAGAGTTTTGCGAGGACACTTCGCAGACAAACAGGAAGACTCGCTTATCGGATAGATACTTTCCGGCGTAGCCGGAACCACACTCCCGTCAGTACGAAAGCCGTCGTGATCGCCGTGTGCCGGCGGCCGCCGTTCCGGTCGGCCGCTGCACACGCGGATGACGCGAGCTACTGCGTACTGACAGGTACCGACATCGCATCAGTTGTGGCTGTAGTTGACGACAGGAGCCGAGTACGAGCTATGCGTCGTTTCCGAACGGACGCCAGCCTGCGACGAGCCATTCGTAGCCGAACCATAACCGCTGGTTTGAGCAGCGCCATTCTGTGCTGCTACACGTGCCTCGGCAGCCTGAATATCCGCCGGGTAATCAGTGTCGCTCGCGGTGGCCGGGTTATAGCCGGCCTTTTCCAGCTGAACCAGTTCGGCACGCACTTGAGCGCGCGTAACCGGCTGATTCGATTGAGCAAAAGCGGCGAGCGGCGCGGAGATGAGGGCGGCGATAACCGCGGCTTCGATCAGGGATTTCATGATAACTACCTCCAGAGATTGTTTTTGCCACGCTGCAAACCTGTTTGTCTGCAGCGGATGTAGACAGTCTAGGAGTCAGGGTATCTAGGGTAAACCCCCGATCAGCCAATTCACTGTTGCGGTAAACGGGACAATTGCGCTTCAACGCCTCTACGCGGATCCATGCAAGGCTGCCGGTCGCTTCTCGGGCTCGCGCCGAAGCGCGCGCGATACGTCCGCGAAAAGTGCGAGGGCGACTCGAATCCGCACGCCACACAAATCGACGTAATCGACATGTCGGTCTGTTGCAGCAACTCGCGCGCACGCGCGAGACGCAACTGCTGGTAGAAATGCGTCGGCGTGTCCTTCAGCAAAGCGCAGAAGAGCCGCTCCAGTTGCCGCCGCGTCACGCCGATCTCCTGCGCGAGCCGATCCGGCGTCAGCGGTTCTTCCATATGCTGTTCCATCACGCCGATTACCTGAATCAGCTTGCGGTTGTGCACGCCATAACGTGCGGCAATCTCCATGCGCTGATGATCCGAGCGTTGGCGGATCCGGCTCACCACGAATTGCTCTGAGACCGCCGAGGCCAGCGCGGCACCATGCTCGCGCCCGATCAGGTCGAGCATCATGTCGATCGACGCCGTGCCGCCCGCACACGTAATGCGCCGCGCGCCGATTTCGAACAGTTCCTGACTCGCGTCCAGCGACGGATAGCGCTCGCGAAACGCCGACAGCGCTTCCCAGTGCACGGTCACACTGTCCGCGCTCCCCAACAGCCCGGCTTCCGCGAGCACGAAGCTGCCGGTGTCGATCCCGCCGAGCGTCGCCCCCGCGCGGTCGAAGCGCTTCAGACAATCACCCAGCGCGCGCGTATAGCAGGCGAGAGGCTCGAACCCCGCGACGACGAACAGCGTTTGCGCCGCGCCCACGTCGCCAATGGCCGCATCGGCATTGATGGAAATGCCGTTGCTGGCGGCCACCGGCGCGCCGTCGAGACTCAGAATGCGCCAGCGGTACAGATCGCCCTGAAAGCGGTTCGCCACGCGCAACGGCTCCACCGCCGACATGAAGCCGATCGCCGAATAGCCCGGCAGCAGGAGGAACGACATATCTTCGGGCATCGTGCAAAGACTCGATCAGGAGACGGAAACGCGGCGGACTTGGGTTCCGGCGAGCGTAGCAAGCAGCACGCAAGCCGGCAAGGCACGCCAAAATTCGCGCCTCGACCGCTGCTGCACGCAAGGCGAAGCAACGCAGGTTTTCCCTCATTGTCGCGTGGAAGCAAGAACGGGTCGCTGGCGGTCGCTTTGGCCGGAATATGGGGCATTAACGTTACGTCATCGTGCAGTTCAGGCATCACACAGGCCGTATCGCATGTCCGGGGGCCGCTCCGTCCGGTTTTCATCTGCTCAGGCGCGGCCCGGTTCGAAACACGCTGTTGAACGTGTCAGAAGAGGGAACATCATGAAGTTACGCATCAAAGCCGTGCTTGCCCATCTTGCGTGCCTCGCGGCCGCCGTCGCTGCGCCACTGGCCTTTGCCCAGGATCCGGCCGCCTGCCGCACGGTGCATTTTGCCGATATCGGCTGGACCGATATCACCTCGACCACCGCGCTCGCTTCGACCGTGTTCGAAGGGCTCGGCTATCAGCCGGTGACGACCGTCGCCTCCGTGCCCATCTCGTTCGCGGGCCTGAAGAGCAAACAACTGGACGTGTCGCTCGGCTACTGGTGGCCGGTGCAGGAAAAGGCGATCGCGCCGTTCGTCGATTCGAAATCGATCCAGGTGCTGCAACCGCCTAACCTGACCGGCGCCAAGGCCACCTTCGCCGTGCCGAGCTACGAATACGACGCAGGACTGAAGACCTTCGCCGACATCGCCAAACACCGCGAGCAGCTCGACGGCAAGATCTACGGTATCGAACCCGGCAGCAGCGCGAACGCGGCGATCCAGAAGATGATTGCCAGCAATCAGTTCGGCCTTGGCGGCTTCAAGCTGATCGAATCGAGTGAAGCGGGCATGCTCGTCTCGGTCGATCGCGCGATCCGCGAGAAGAAATGGGTGGTCTTTCTGGGCTGGGAACCTCATCCGATGAACATCCAGATCGATATGAAATACCTCACCGGCAGCGAGGGCGTATTCGGTCCCAACGACGGCGAAGCACGCGTTTATACGCTGACGTCCCCCGACTTTCTGACGCGTTGCCCGAACGCGGGCAAGCTCGTGAGCAACCTGCGCTTTTCGACGCAGCTCGAAAACGTGGTGATGCAATCGGTCATGAACAAGGAAAAACCCGCCGACGCCGCCAAGGCGTATCTAAAGAAGAACCCCCAGATACTCGATGCATGGCTTGCCGGCGTGAAGACCTACGACGGCAAGGAAGGCCTGCCCGCGGTCAAGGCTTATCTGGGTCTTTGATCCCGGCAGTCGCGCATTTCAAACCACAGGAATTAGCACGCATGAATCATGAAGTCATCGTGACCTGCGCGGTCACCGGAGCAGGCGATACCGTCGGCAAGCATCCGGCCATTCCCGTCACACCGAAACAGATCGCCGAGGCCGCCATTGAAGCCGCCAGGGCCGGCGCCACCGTTGCGCATTGCCATGTGCGCGATCCGAAAACCGGCCGCGGCAGCCGCGATCCGCAACTGTATTGCGAGGTGGTGGACCGGATTCGCTCGTCGGGCACGGACGTGATCATCAATCTGACGGCCGGCATGGGCGGCGATCTGGAGATCGGTTCCGGCGAAGACCCGATGCGCTTCGGCGCGGGCACGGACCTGGTCGGCGGCTTGACGCGACTCGCGCATGTCGAGGAGCTGCTGCCGGAAATCTGCACGCTCGATTGCGGCACGCTCAATTTCGGCGACGGCGACTACATCTATGTATCGACGCCCGCGCAATTGCGAGCCGGCGCGCGGCGCATCCAGGAACTCGGCGTAAAACCGGAACTGGAGATCTTCGACACCGGCCATTTGTGGTTCGCCAAACAATTACTCAAGGAAGGTTTGCTCGACGCGCCGCCGCTGTTTCAGATTTGCCTCGGCATTCCGTGGGGCGCGCCCGCCGACACCACCACCATGAAAGCGATGGCCGACAACCTGCCGCCCGGTGCGCAATGGGCCGGCTTCGGCATCGGCCGCATGCAGATGCCGATGGTCGCGCAGGCCATGCTGCTCGGCGGCCACGTGCGCGTCGGCCTCGAAGACAACATCTGGCTCGACAAAGGTGTGCCCGCAACCAACGGCACGCTGGTGCAACGCGCGGTGGAAATCATCGAACGGCTCGGCGCGCGCGCGCTGACGCCCGCCGAAGGACGCCGCAAGCTGGGCCTGCCCGCGCGCGGCGAGCGTCAACTGGAGCGGCGCGCGGCGGGACAGTACGCGTGACCGTGCAGCAGACGCGTTGCATGCATGGCAACGCGCCTCGGAACCAGACAACAATCAGACAACACACAGGCAAAGGAAACGTCAGCAATGGCAGTGATCGTCGATATCAAAACATTCGCGGCAATCGGCGTGGGCGTGATCGGCAGCGGCTGGGTGGCGCGCGCGCTCGCGCACGGGCTCGATGTCATCGCGTGGGATCCGGCGCCAGGCGCGGAAAAGCAATTGCGCGAGAACATCGCGAACGCCTGGCCGGCGCTGCAGCGCGCGGGCCTCGCCGCGGGCGCGTCGCCCGAGCGCTTGCGCTTCGTCGACACGATCGAAGCCTGTGTCGGGCAGGCGGATTTCATTCAGGAAAGCGCGCCGGAACGCGAGGAACTGAAGCTCGCGTTGCATGAGCAGATCAGCCGCGCAGCGAAGCCGGACGCGATCATCGCTTCGTCGACGTCGGGTCTTTTGCCGACCGACTTCTACGCACGGGCGGTGAATCCGCAGCGGTGCATTGTCGGCCATCCGTTCAATCCGGTGTACCTGCTGCCGCTCGTCGAAGTGGTGGGCGGCGAAAACACCGCGCCGGCAACCATCGACGCCGCGCTGCAGGTGTATCGTGCTCTTTCGATGCGGCCGTTGCGCGTGCGCAAGGAAGTGCCCGGCTTCATCGCCGACCGCCTGCTCGAAGCGCTGTGGCGCGAGGCGCTGCATCTGGTCAACGAAGGCGTGGCGACCACCGGCGAGATCGACGACGCGATCCGCTTCGGCGCGGGCATCCGCTGGTCGTTCATGGGCACGTTCCTCACCTACACGCTGGCGGGCGGCGACGCGGGCATGCGCCACTTCATGCAGCAGTTCGGACCGGCGCTGGAGTTGCCCTGGACTAAACTGATAGCGCCGAAGCTGACGGACGAACTGATCGACCGGGTGGTGGACGGCACGGCTGAACAGATCGGCCCGCGGTCGATCAAACAGCTGGAACGTTACCGCGACGATTGCATCACGAGCGTGCTGGCGGCGATCGCGGAAGCGAAAACGCGGCACGGCTTACAACCTGGCGATTGATGCGATAAGTCGCGAGGCGCGCCGCCTGCGCCGAAGCGTGGGCGGCACGTCGGCCTGTGGCCGATGCCTTTGATACGAATGACGGAGAGAATTGCCGATGCCGCAACCTGCTGCCCTGCCCTACTATCGCGATACCGTGCGAGCCGAATGGGTCGATTACAACGGCCATTTGCGCGACGCGTTCTATATGCTGATTTTCAGCTTTGCAACCGACGCACTGATCGACCAGATCGGATTGCCGGACGCAGTGCGCAAAGAACGCCTGCGCTCGATCTACACGCTCGAAGCGCATATCAACTATCTGCATGAAATCAAGGAAGGCGCACAGGTGCGCGTCGACATGCGGGTGCTCGGGCACGATGCGAAGCGGCTGCATCTGTACCTCGAAATGTTCGCCGACGATGGCGGCGAGCCGGTCGCCGCGGGTGAGCAGATGTTGCTGCATGTGGATACCGGCGGGCCGCGCGCCGCCGCGTTCGACCCGGATGTCGCGGCGCGCGTGCACGCATTGGCCGACGCGCACGCCGCACTTCCATCAGCCACGTTTGCCGGCCGCGTGATCGGTCTGCCCGCCGGCACGAAACCGGGCGGGACTTGACATGCTCGAGCCAGAAATTGCCGCGTTCGTCGAAAGAACTGCCGCGATATACCCGGGGCAGTCGGCTTCGCTAACGCCGCCCGAACAGCGCGAGATTTACGACCGGTACGCGGCTGCGTTCACGCCCGCGCTACCCGTTGGAATCGCGACTCAGGACGCTGCGTTCCAATCCGGCGCGGGCCATCCGATCGCACTGCGGCTGTACAGCAACCGCGCAAGCCACCACGAAGCGGCGCGTGGCACCGTGCTGTACTTTCACGGCGGCGGCTTCGTGCTCGGCTCGCTGGACAGCCATCAGATCGTGACCGCGCGCATTGCCGCGGACACCGGTCTTGACGTGATCGCGGTCGACTACCGGCTTGCTCCCGAACACCGCGCTCCCGCCGCGCACGAGGATTGTCTGGAAGTCACGCTCGCCGCGCTGAACGGGCGCTTGCCGTTCGATCTGCGTGCCGACGCCGCACTGCAACTGGCAGGCGACAGCGCCGGGGCCACGCTCGCCGCCAGTGTGGCGATGCGCTTGCGCGACCACGGCATTCAACGCCTACGCGGGCTGGCGCTGGTTTATCCGATGCTCGGCACCGACCCTCAGTCGCCCGCGCGCGAAACCGAAGCGCACGCACCCATGCTCAAGCTGGCGGACGTTCATGCTTTCCGCGATCTGTATTGGGGCGCCCACCCACCCTATCCGGCATGGACGATTCCGCTCGAGGCGACACACTTCGACGGACTGCCGCCGGTGCTCGCGATCGCCGCCGAACATGATCCGTTGAGAGACGACGCGCGCGTATTTGCCGAGCGTATCAATGCGGCTGGCGCAGAAGCGCGGCTCTGGATCGGCGCAGGACTCGTGCATGGATGCTGGCGCGCTATGGAATCAAGCCCCGGCGTGCAGAGGTTGCACGCGGAGGTGTGCCGTTTTCTGTCCGCCCGTGCGGTGCCGGCGTCTGCCGACGGCTAGCCCGGAGGCGCGCGCGGCGCCGTGCGCATCACGATCAATGGCATGAACAGACGCGTCGCGCCCTGCCTGATCAGTACGTGCAGCCCGACCGAACACCATGAATGTCGCGGGCACGAAGGCAACCGGAATGGCTCACATGCATGTGGCTCGACGTGCCGGCAAACTCAGCGATTCCGCTCATTCCGCCATTGCGCGAATGTCACGAGATCCAGGCCTAGGTCGGCCGCGTCGATCGGGGTCCAGCAGTAGAAAACGTCATCCCAGTCCGGAATGGCCTGCGGTGTCAGCGTCCTGAATTCGACGCCGGAACGGTAGGCCAGATTCGGCCAGAATACCGGCATCACCTCGCGCACCGCCATCTGCTTCAACAGGTCGGCCGGGCCGTCTTCGTCCGCCACGATTTCGCCCTGGGAGATCCAGTCGTTCTCGGCCCACGCGACGAAAACGCTCGGGCTTCCGGCACGGTCGAACATGAGAATGGCGTCCTGTTCCGGGCGCCAGTAGTATTCGACGATACTGTGCGCCGCCACCAGTTCGTCGATGACTTTGCGCGTTCTGGGATCGCAATACGTCACACCGTTCTCGCCCAACGCCAGCCAGCCCGCTTCCGAACAATGCCTGTTTTTGGCATCTTTCAGGAAATGGGCCAGCCGGTTGGCGGAATCGATATCCGTTTTTCGCAGATATAAATCGACGATTCCGGCATTGAAGGCTTTGACCGCGACGGTTTCGTCCGCCACGCCGGTCAGCAGCACCTTTGCGCAGCGCAGATTGGAGATGGACGAAAGGAACTCGACGCCGTTCATGCCCGGCATGTCGAAATCCACGACCACCGCCGCCACTTCCGCAAAGCGGGAACTGCGGGCCAGAATGTCCCGCTCCGCCGAGCTTTCCACGTAGCGCTCGAAACCCGTCTCGCTCACACAGGCCGACGCCGGCGCAAACTCCAGCGAATTCTCGCGAGCATGCTGGCGGATGAAGGCAAGCGCGGTTTGAGGCCGCGTGAAAAACAGATTGGTGGCGGGATCCGGAAAGAAACGCCGCAAGGCGTCCAGGTAGCCGTCGTTGTCATCCACGAAAACAACCGTTGACGGATACAGAACAGGTGGTCGGATAAAGTTGTTCATATTTTCACGTGGTTCGTCGTCGCGCCGCCGCTCGAGGATGACCGCGGCAAGTCAGCAGCCGTAAGACAAGGCGAGTCCGTAAGCCACGTCGCGGCGAAGCGGCCCCTGATATGAGGGGCGGCCGATGCCTCGACGATTGCCCTGGACGCCCGCACCCACCTTGCCGCGTCAGGTTTTCCGTGTGTTCGCATATGGAACACGCCGGCGTGCCTCATACCCGCTTATGGGGCAGATTCTCTCATGCTGGTCCCACGAGCCGGTATTCCGCTGAACTATATAGTACCAACGGCAGTGCTGGGAAAATCCGCGAGATACAACCCGTTTTTACGGCCGCGACGCCACCTCGTCCAGATGCTCCAGCAGATCGGCCGGATCGTCGTAGACCCGCAGCGCACCGGCACGTTCGAGTTCCTCCGTGCCGTATCCGCCCGACAGCAGGCCCACGCCCAGCGCACGGCAGCGCCGCGCCGCCAGCATGTCCCAGATACTGTCGCCGACCACCACCGTATTTTCGACGGGCACGCCGAGGCGCCCAGCCGCGGCGACGAACAGATCGGGATCCGGCTTGGCATATTTGACGTCGTCGCGTGTCACGACAACGGCCTTCGCAGGATCGACGCCCAGTGCCTCCAGATTGAGCGCCGCCGTCTCCATGCGGCCGCTGGTCGCGACGGCCCACGGCGTTCCGGCCTGCGTCAGCGCGTCGAGCAAGGCCCGCGCGCCCGGCAACGGGCATACCTGTGCGCGCAATCGCTGATAAGCCGCGGCGTGAGCATGACGAAGACGCTCGACCCGTTCGGCACTGATTTCACCGTGCGTCTCGCGCAGAAGCTGATGAGTGAAGAGGCCGCCGCTCATGCCGATCTTGCGGTGAATTCGCCACACCGACAAGGGAATCCCTTCGCTGTCGAGCGCTTCTTTCCAGGCCAGAACGTGCTGGTAGACGCTGTCGACCAGGGTTCCGTCGAGATCGAAGAGGAAAGACGTCTGGATTCGCATGGTGAGCTCCTGTTGATGACCACGTCCTCCAATATGCCATGTCCCGGGTTCCGCCGGTCGCGCGATCAGGCCTCCTGCTTCGCCGCTTCGAACTTCCAGACGCGACGCGGGCGACAATCCACCCGCAGTGCCGTTCATGCTAGCCTCGTGACTTCCGCTAATGGGACGTTGCATGAAAACACCTCGATTGCGCCTTCATGGCCTGACCCGGCGACACACGATTGCGATGCTTGCTGCTCTGTTGACGTTCTCGATGAGCGCCAACCACTCTGCCCTCGCGCAGACCGAAAACACGACCGGGGTCACGTATTCCGGCACCGTCGGCGAAGCGAAGGTCGGCATGACGCTCGTTTTGCACGGCAAAGCCATAGGCGAGGGACATTACTTCTACTATCGCTACCTCAAGGACATTGCACTGACCGGCCAACAGTCCGGCAGCAATCTGACGTTACAGGAAGCGAACGGCACCTTCAATCTGCACTTTGTAGGCAACGGATCGAATGGCGAGAAGCCACTCGATTTTCCCAATAGCGTGGGCCTTGCCGGCACCTGGAGCGGCGGCGGAAAAACTTTGCCGGTCAAACTCGCACTCGAAGGGATGTCACCAGCGGATGCGAATGCGGGGCACCTTTACGCGATGATCACCGACGAAACGGATGAGACATTCGAGGCGCGGGCTCAGGGCTTTTATTTCGCCGCGCTGAAGGGCGATCCGAAGCAGGCCGCGCGCTTCGTTCATTTTCCGCTGCGGGTGAACTGGGGCGCCGCGCGCCACGAGACGATAGATTCGGCGAATCAGCTTGCCGCCAACTGGCATCGCATATTCACGCCGAGGTATCTTGCGGCGCTACGCGATGCGGTTCCGCACGATATGCCGGTTATCAGGAGCCAATACGCCATGCTAGGTGCCGGGCTTGCGTTCTTTACCGATAAGGGTGTTGAGGTTTTGAACGCGAAGCAGTAGGGATCGCTCGCGGATCCGGATGAAGTACTGTCGAATGTGATCGGCTTCAGCGACAGCGTCAGCGCTACACATCGTGATGGTTCGGCATTCCGCCAATGCGAAAATCGACGCGCCGCCATTGATACCGGCGGCGCGTCGATCGCTTTCAGCGCTGGCTGGACTGCTTGCCGGGCTACTTACTGGCCCGTGTAACCGAGCGGAACAGTAGCGTTGGCCTTGGCAACCGTCGCGTTGTTCGACACGATGTACTGCGGCACTTCGGTGAGGGTCAACGCGACCCGGCCGTTGGTGTACGCAAGCGTGCTGACATTGCCGTAACCATCGATCCTGGTCACGTTGCCCGAGGTGCCGGCGTTGTCGACCTGCAGCGAATAGCTGGTCGAATAGGTCTGGCTATACGTGCCGTTGCTCGCCGGCCACTGCGCGTTGTTGTGCGTCCACGCCGCCGTCACGACCTTGCCGTTCCCCAATTGCTGGAACGCATACGCGAAGACTCCCGACGGTGCGCCCTTGATCCGGCCCAGCGTATTCGTGCCGTCGAGAGCCCGGGTCATCGTCGCGAAAGCCATTGCTTCAGGTTTCGGCGAAAGGTTCGTCGCCCCGAACGCGCCTTGTGCGTCGTTCAGATCGAAGAACGAGCCGTAGCCCACTTCACCAGGATAGTCGGCACCGTAGAACAGCGTCGTGACCTGAGCGCCGCCGCCAAGCACGATGATGTGCGCCCGCACGCCAACCGCCGCATGCGCGAACAACTGGTTCTGCGAAGGTACATTGGGACCGTAGTTAAGGCCCGGATCGTAGCTCACGCCGGCTTCGGTGAAGAAGAGCTTCATGTTCGGCTTGCCTGCCTGCATGACCGAGCGCAGCTGCGTCATCTGATTGTCTAGCGCGTTGGCCTGGTTCGCCGGATCCGGATCCGAGTCCTGCAACTCAGGCGGATGGGACGGGTACGTACCCGCATTCCAGTAGCCATGCGTTGCGACCGCGTCGATGTAATTCCACAGACCGAGTGCGCCGAACTTCTGCAGATAACCCGTCGTGCAGGTATCGCAATTCGCGGCAAACGGATTGCCGGTGCCCATCACGACCGCATTCGGATCGGTCGAGTGAATGCCTTGATAAGCAGCCTTGTACATGGCGACGAAGTTCGCGTCGCTATCCGCCCAGCCGAGGCTCGGCTCCCAGGTCACCTGATAGTAGTTCTTCTGCTGGTTCGGATAATTAGCGGCACGAATCAGGCTGGTATCGGTACCGACCTTCGCCATGAAGCTCTGGAATTCAGGCATGTTGGAAGGAGCGTAGTAGCTGTCGTTGAACTGACCGGTTTTCGAATCCCACGCCGGCAGTCCGTCGAGACGCACGATACGCATCTGGTCCGGATTGGCTTTATAGAACGGATCGAGGTCATTCACGCTCGGCGTATAGGTGTTCGGACCGTTGGGTTCCATGGCTGACACCTCGCGATCGTCGATCGTCCAAGAAATGCCCAGAGCGTGCAGCGCGGCGATGTTGCCGTTGAAGCCCTGCATACCGAAGCGGTGCTGATCCTGATGCGCATACGTCACGGTGCCCAGTGCCGAACCCAGATTCGGCAGTACACCGAAGGTCGCGATGCCGACCGGGCGCGTGCCGCTTCTCGGCAACGTACCACCGTTCGAACGCAGCGTGGCGGTGAGTGCGCCATAGCCGGACCACGTCGACGTACACGGAATCGTACTGGTTTGCACGCCTGCCTTGACTGCAAAACTTCCCTGTGTCTTGATCGCGCCAGTCGAATCCGCTACTGACCAGACGACGGTATCCGCGCTCGGTGCGTTCGTCGTAATCGCCAGCTTGAACGAGGCGTTGTTCTGGAACACGCGCAGACCGTCGGTGGTGGGCGTATCGGCGCTGATCACGCCGTTCGCGGTTCCGCCGGCCGTTTGCGTCGGCGTGCTGCATGACATGGTCGAAGTGCCGGGAGCCGGTGCGGGCGTGGGCGTGGGGGTCGGAGTCGGAGTCGGAGTCGGAGTCGGAGTCGGAGTCGGAGTCGGAGCCGGCGTGGGAGCCGGAGTTGGAGTCGGCGTCGGCGCAGGCGCCGGCGTAGGCGCGGGAGCCGGAGTAGGAGTCGGGGTCGGTGTTGCGGCGACCGCCTTAATCCAGCATGACTTGCCGTAGCCGTACGCCGGGTCTGACTGCGACACCGCGCCGACATAGCAGCCGACGCCGTTGCTGAACGTACGCGGCGCGGTCAACATCACCGAAGGCGCGTTGGGTGGAACCGCACCGAACACCACCGAGGCCGTTCCGAGGAAAGAGCAATTGCCATTCTCCTGTGCGCACAACTTGTATTGCTGTCCTGAGACCGTGATGGTTGCCTGAGCTTGCGCACTTTCCGCGGCAAACGATGCCAACACTGTCGCTGATGCAACTCCCAATAGTTTCAAGTATCTCGTCATTGTCCGTAAGTTTCGCTAAAAGCAGGTTTTCCCCGAGAATTCAGCAAGATCGATCAGTCGTCCCGCTTTGGCGTTATTGAGTACAGAGAGAGAGGTGAAGCTGGGAACGCGATGACCGCGTTCATTGCTGATGAAACTGAAGCCTTGATGTGCCGCTATTCAGTGGCAATCGCACTATCCGTCCGCGCGCATGCTGACTATCGCCAACAACAGCGCGATCAGCGTTGCTACCCCTCGTGTCGGGCAACCATTCATTTATTACGTGATACTTACCATTTTATCGAACGATGATTTCTCGACAAATCGCTATCAACATCTGCATATGAAATTTCTACGCAGTCGATCGGGCATAGCGCGCACCAAAATCAGACGGCACGCACCGATTGCGTGAAAATTCCCATCGGCTTCCTGATCGCTGCAAAGCATTTCACCGATCGCCTGACCGGGAAAACGTCACAAGGGATTCATGCATGCCGCCGACGCGACTGGAACATCTGCCGAGGCTCGCTGACAGTCCGGCGCACCTCATTTTGACAAACAGGTTTCGCACCAACAGTTGCAATTTCTAAATTCAGGATGACGAAGAATTAACCCAACTTCTTTTCGTTCACCGTTGACAGTCCGCTATTGATGTGAACTCGTCGGCTCGACAGCTATCGAGGTGCGCCCTCGCCTTGCGAGTCGGGTTCGGACCCAAAAATCCGACTGGTCCGCGATCAGCCCGTCCGCTCGCACTGCAACCAGATGCGTCGCATATGAAGCGTAGCGCTTTCCGCCACGCCCGCTTTACGTACAAAAGCAGCCCAATGGCGAACAACAACCATCGCCGTAACTGTTACATGAGCGATGGCGTTTAGCCAGATCTCCGGTATTAGTTACAGAAGGTTTTTGGCAGACGAATTATAAACGTTTCATCCGCGTAACGTGCCGTGTTTTCAGGCGATAAGTGATAACTACGAGAAAGCCGGAAGCGAGGCGGCCGGAGATTTTCCAAACAGGCGTGAATGGAAAAACTCCGCCTCGTGCTGAGGCGGAAAACGCACATCTTTGATTCGTCAGTCGATTACTGACGCTTTTTTTGGTCCGCGTTCCGTGCGTGCAATTTATATTAGTAATACGAATTCGTTAACCGACGTTCTATTGCGTCGAGGTAGCGAGCAAAACGGGATCGTTGCGATAAATATCCGGGAACATGCGCTTCAGGTCGGCCACCTTCGGCAGATCGTTAACAGCGATATACGGGTAGTCCGGATGCAGTGCGAGGAAGTTCTGGTGATAGCTTTCGGCCGGATAGAAGCCCTTGAAGTTCTCCACATGCGTCACGACCGGCGCTGAAAACACATGTGCGTTATCGAGTTGTGCGATATACGATTGCGCGATGCCGCGCTGCGTCGCATTCACGGGAAAAATCGCCGAGCGATATTGCGTGCCGTGGTCGGGGCCCTGATAGTTCAGTTCGGTAGGATTGTGCGCGACCGAGAAGAATATCTGCAGCAAACGCCCATACGTGATCTGCGTCGGATCGTAAGTAATCTGCACCGACTCCGCGTGTCCCGTGTCCCCTTCACTGACGGTCTCGTATTGCGCCGTGGAAGCCGCGCCGCCGCTATAACCCGAGGCGACCTGCTTCACGCCGCGCACGTGTTCGAACACGCCTTGCACGCCCCAGAAGCAGCCCCCCGCGAATACCGCCGTTTCGCTGTGCGTCGCGGCGGCCTTCTCGTCCTGCACGGGAGCCGGAATCTTTGTGGCGGCCTCAGCCGAATGCGCGACGTGCTGCGCGGCCACGACGCCCAAAGCAACGACGACGAGGCCTGTGAGCCGAGTGACGGAAAAACGCTTCCGCAGCGACGCTGGGCCAGTGGGTATCGTGCGCATGATGGTCAGTCCTTGAGATCAGGTTAGTGTCGAATGAGGCCGCTTGTGCCGGCTTATCCGAACGTGAAGGCAAACGCCTGCACCCCCGGGTTGAGAAATTCGATCGAGAAGGTATGGTCCGCAACCTCGCCGCTTTGCCGCACCAGTTGATACAGACGCTGCCCGGTCACAGTGCCGCTACCATCGGGCGCGATGTCTGTGCCGTGCGAGGCGCCGGGCGCGGCACCGTCGAGGCTCACGCGAAACTGCACTGGCTTGCCGTCCTTACCCGGACCGAGCACCAGATGCAGGTCGCGCGCATGAAAGCGATACACAATCCGTCCCGACGCGGCGGCGAGCGTGGCGTGCTCCGCGCCCACATTCCATGAACCGGCAAGACCCCATTCGTTGACGCCGGGCAGCGACGGTGCCGCATAGGTATGCGTCTTGCCCTCGACTTCCCCGCCCGGCGACGCGAAGTTCTCCGCCCGCTGATAACCGACATAGGTTTCCGGCGATTGCATGTCGGCGTTGTCCGCGGCGGCCTGTACGCCTTGTGCGCCAGCGCTCGCAATACCGATTGCAACCTTCGACGCATTCGCGTGACCCGCTTCGGTCAGCAATTGCTGGATCACCCTTTCGGATTCCGCATAGTCGCCTTCGCCGAAATGGTGATAGCGGATCTGACCTTTGGCGTCGATGAAATAGTGTGCGGGCCAGTACTGGTTATTCAGCGCGCGCCAGATCGCGTAGTTGTTGTCGATCGCCACGGGGTAGTCGACGCCGAGGTCATGCGTGGCCTTCTTCACGTTGTCGATATTACGCTCGAAGGCGAATTCCGGCGCGTGCACGCCAATCACGACGAGCCCCTGATCCTTGTATTTCTGCGCCCACGCTTTGACATACGGCAGCGAACGTAGACAGTTGATGCAGGAGTAAGTCCAGAAATCGATCAGCACGACTTTGCCGCGCAGATCCTGCAATGTGAGCGGTGGCGAATTGAGCCATTGGACCGCGCCGTCCAACGGGGGCAGCACGCCTTCGACCGGCAGCGGCGCCGCATCGGCGACGGTGCGCATCATCGCGCCGCCGGACATCGTGGCAGCGGCGGGTTCGGTGTCAGCGGTCGATTGCGTCGCCGGGTCGGCGCTTTTCATCGCGCCGCTGCCGGATACGTCCGACGGGTTTCCCGCAACAGACGACTTGCTCGCCGCCGCTGTCGGCGAAAGCTTGTCGACGAGTCTCTGTTCGAGACCGCCGGTCGCGACCGTCGAGACACGGGCGAGCACGCCGGTGTCGAAACCGAGCGCGATCGCGGCCACGCCACCCAGCATCGCAACGCCGATCCCGCGGCGAATCCACTCGCCCGCGCCCAATGAACGCTTCATTGCCGTGAACACCTTGCCGCCGATCAGCAGCGCCACTGCCAGAGACGTCGCCGCGCCGGCCGCATAAGCCGCCAGCAGCAGCGTGGTGCCGACGCTCGCGCCGCGCAGTGCCGCGCCGGTCAGCACGAGACCGAGAATCGGACCGGCGCACGGTGCCCACAGCAGGCCGGTGGCAATGCCGAGCAAGAACGACGAACCCGCGCGAACCTGCTGGCCGTCGGCCTGCGCGAAATCGGACAGGCGATTGCCGGCGCTGACGAGCGGCCGCATCAGATGATCGGCGAAGCGTGGGAACAGCAACGTCAGCCCGAAAATCGCGAGCAGCGCGATAGCCAGCCAGCGGCCATACTGGTTGGCCTGCGTAACCCAGCCGCCGCCCACGGCGGCCAGCGTCGCGACAACGGCGAACGTCAGCGCCATGCCGGCGAGCAAGGGCAAGCCGCTGCGCACGAAAGGCTGATCGGCGCGCGCGAAAACAAACGGCAGCACCGGCAGGATGCACGGGCTGAGAATGGTGAGAGCGCCGCCGAGATAGGCGAGAACGATGAGTAGCATGGCGATTCCGAACGTTCGTGCAGGTCGGTTACAGTAGGCACGCGGGCTCGGGCGGCAGCCGGCGTACAGCTCATCCAGGGCCTGATATTGCGGAAAGTGCCCACATGCTAGAGCGCCACCGATCCCGAAGTCCTCACGGAAAGTTAAATTAAATGTGATAACTCGCCGCCGGGAAATTTTGCACAATGACGCAATGGCCGCCTTTCCCGGTCCTGCTTTTGAACCACGCCCCGAACTGCCGCTGAAGCCAGCCATGGACAATCCGAAGCGCATCCTGATCGTCGAAGACGACGTCGACATCGCCAACGTGCTGAGCCTTCATTTGCGCGACGAGCGCTATGAAGTCGTGCACAGTGCCGACGGCAATGAAGGGCTGCGCCTGCTGGAACAAGGCGGCTGGGATGCGCTGATTCTCGATCTGATGCTGCCAGGCGTCGACGGACTGGAAATCTGCCGGCGCGCCCGCGCGATGACACGCTATACGCCGATCATCATCACCAGCGCGCGTTCGAGCGAGGTGCACCGCATTCTCGGCCTCGAATTGGGCGCGGATGACTATCTCGCCAAACCGTTCTCCGTGCTGGAACTGGTGGCACGCGTCAAGGCTCTGCTGCGCCGCGTCGACGCTCTCGCGAAAGATTCGCGGATCGAAGCCGGCAGTCTGCGGCTTGCCGGGCTCTCAATCGATCCGCTCACGCGCGAGGCGGCCGCCGACGGCAAGCCGATCGAACTCACGCCGCGCGAATTCGACCTGCTGTACTACTTTGCGCAGCACCCCGGCAAAGTGTTCTCGCGAATGGACCTGCTCAATGCGGTGTGGGGCTATCAGCACGAGGGCTACGAGCACACCGTCAACACGCATATCAACCGGCTGCGCGCGAAGATCGAGGCCGATCCGGCCCAACCCGAGCGCATCCTGACCGTCTGGGGACGCGGCTACAAGCTCGCTGTGCCTGGCGAGACAGCCGCGCCCAACGGCGCGCCGAAGGACGCATCGTGAATCTGACGCTGACCCAGCGGCTTTCGCTCGTTTTTTCCGTGCTGTTGCTCGCGTGCTGCGGTGCGTCGGCGTTCCTGCAAATCCGTTCGAGCGATCTGCACGAAAAAGAAGTCATACAAAGTCTGTCGCGCAACCTCGCCGACCATATCGCTCATCGCACCACGCTGATGGATGCCAACGGCTTGCGGCCCGACGCGGTCCGGCAACTGTTCGGGCAACTGATGATGGTGAATCCGAGCGTCGAGGTGTATCTGCTCGACGACCAAGGCCGCATTCAAGGCGACGACGCGCCCGCCGGACACGTGAAGCGCACGCAGGTGGATCTGACGCCGATCCACCGATTCATTGCGGGCGAGCCGCTGCCGATTCTCGGCGACGACCCGCGCAGCCTCGACGGCAGGAAGGTGTTCAGCGCAGCGCCGCTGCAACTGGGCGGGCAGGCACCGTCCGGGTATATCTACGTGGTCCTGCTCGGCGAAGAACACGACGCGCTCGCCGCGCACGTGGCGGCCAGTTCGGTGCTGCGCACGACGTTGTGGTCGATGGCGCTGGTCGCGCTGTTGGGATTGCTCGCCGGTTTGACCGCATTCGGCCTGATCACGCGGCCGCTGCGCCGCCTCACCGACGCCATGCGCCGCTTCGATGCGGAAGGTGAGCCCGATATCCAGCCGAGTGTGCCGCGCTCGTCGGTGGCCGGACGGCGCGACGAAATCGCGGTCCTCGAAGCCACGTTCGCGCAGATGGCGAACCGCATCGGCGATCAATGGCGCGCGCTGACGCGTCAGGATCAGCAGCGCCGCGAACTGATCGCCAACATTTCGCACGATCTGCGCACGCCGTTGACCTCGCTGCACGGCTACCTCGAAACACTGTCGCTGAAGGCCGACACGCTAGGCGAAACGGAGCGCAAACGTTATCTGGCCATCGCGCTCGCACAAAGCGTCAAGGTGGGCCGGCTCGCACAGGCGTTGTTCGAACTGGCCAGGCTCGAACACGGTAATGTGCAACCGGCGTTCGAACAATTTTCGCTGGTCGACCTGGTGCAGGACGTCTTTCAGAAATTCGAGTTGCCGGCCGAGGCGCGGCACATCCAGTTGCGAGCGGTCATTGCGCCGCGCCTGCCGAATGTCTGCGCCGACCTGGCCATGATCGAGCGCGTGCTGACGAACCTGCTCGACAACGCGATCCGCCACACACCCGCCGAAGGATCGATTGAGATCGATCTCGCGCACAAGGACGGCAAGGTGTCGATCATGCTCAGCGACACGGGGCCCGGTATTCCACAGGAGCAGCGCGAGGGGCTGTTCGAGCGCCCATTCAGCTCCGGCGGCATGCATCGGGGCGGCGGACTCGGGTTGCTGATCGTCCAGCGCATGCTGCAATTGCAGCATAGCCAGATACGCCTGCTCGATAAGGAAGGAACGGGCACGACCTTCTGTTTCGAGTTGCCGACGGCTGTCGTCAGAGCGAGTGCCGCCGGCATCCCTTTGTGACGGCTCGCGCTGGAACTCGCTGCGAGATGCCATGTGCGAGACGGCTCAGACCAGCAAGTCGTCATAAACCGAGCCGAACGACCGTCGGCGAGCGCCTGCTTCGACGCTGCTTCCCGCCCCCTTCTTCGGCCATATCTGCCTGGATATAGCGAACGAAACGCCCGCTGTCCATGACACACACCACCTTACTGTGTGTCATAAAGACGACAAATAACCACTAAATCGTTTACGGACAGATAACGTACCGATATATTCCGCAAGACATAACGGTCAAGGCGGTGCGCTTTTCTCAACGACGCCCACGCTGCGAAATTATTCGCCGATGCTTCGACGCGTCCGTCGTCAGGCAGCGGCGATCACGCACAGCGTGTTCGTTGTCTCGCCCCCCGTTCATTCGCGTTCTTCAGACATCGATCTCCGCTTGCGCGACCTCGCGCCGCCTTGTCGCGGGTGCCCGATATGTCTGGTGTCGTTTGCAAACCCCGGTCGCGCGCCGCCCCGCAACACGCGCTGCGCCGCCATCCTATAAAAAGAAGGAAAAATGAAAAAGACTCTCCTCGCAACCGCCGTCCTTGGGAGCGTAACGCTCAACGCGCATGCGCAAAGCAGCGTCACGCTGTACGGCCTGATCGATGCCGGCATCAGCTATGTGAACAACGCTCGCGCCGGCACGAGCCACGACCGCCTCGTCAAATATGACGACGGCGTGGCGTCGGGCAGCCGTTGGGGCATTCGCGGCACGGAAGATCTGGGCGGTGGCCTGAAGGCGCTGTTCGTGCTGGAAAACGGCTTCAACAGCGGCAACGGCACGCTGGGTCAGGGCGGCGCCATGTTCGGCCGTCAGGCGTTCGTCGGACTGTCGCAAGACGGCGTCGGCGCGCTGACGTTCGGCCGCCAGTACTCGTTTTCGACAGACTACCTGGGCGGCACGTATTCGAATGGTAGCCAGACCGTCGCGGGCAACTACGCTTATCACATCAACGACGTCGACCAGTTGACGTCCAGCCGCATCAACAACGCTGTCAAGTTCAGCAGCGCGAACTTCTCCGGCTTTACCTTCGGCGCATTGTATGGCTTCTCGAACCAGGCGGGCGCTTTTGCGGGCGCACCGGCAAGCGGCACAGGCGCGGCACCGGTCGCGGGTTCGTCGCGCGCATATAGCTTCGGCGCGAACTATGCGAACGGTCCGATCAGCGTCGGCGCGGCGTACACGGACATTCGCTTCCCGAGCCAGGCTGTCCCGACATTCTCGACCACGATTGCGAACGTCACGACGGGCAACGTGCGCGATCTGCGTACGTACGGTATCGGCGGCCGCTATACGATCGGCGCGGCCACGCTGTGGGCGCTCTACACCAATACGCGTTTCGAAACGCTGACCGGCGCGGCGACCACGTTCACGGCTTACGATGCGGGCGCGAAATACGCGTTCACCGCAGCACTGACGGTCGGCGCGGGCTATACGTACATGCATTTGAGCAACGCGAATACGGGCCACTGGAATCAGGGCGACCTGAGCGTGGATTACGCGCTGAGCAAACGTACCGACGTGTATGCGCTGGGTATCTATCAGATCGCTTCGGGCCACAATACGGCAACGGGCGACGTGCAGGCGCAGATCGGCTCCAGCACGAGCTTCTTCGGTCCGTCGGGGTCGGGCGCGGACAACCAGTTGGCGTTCCGCGTGGGCATCCGCCATCGCTTCTGATTCCCCGGCTTTTCGGGAGTCTCGGCAATCAGACGCCGATCGCCGCCCTCCGAAGCCGCCGACGCTCCAGCCAGTTGCGTAGCTGACCGGCCACGAATGCGCTTATCAGCAGCGACAGGTACAGCATCAAGATGTCGTGTCGCCATGCATCGAGTGCCGGTTGATGCGCAACCAGTTTCGGGTCGGGCCGCAATGGCCCGACACTGGCTGCCATGACCGCCTGCTTCATGCGGATGAAACCGGCGGCGGACAACAATGGCATCAGAACAAGCATTCCTGTCAACACGGGTTTCGCGCGGCGTGCCATAGCGTGATGGCGCATACGCAACCACAGTCCAAGGCAACCATGCAACCAGCCGGGTGCAAGGAGTGCCAGTTGCAAGCCTTGCGTGCCGCTCGTGACTAGCGATATCACAATGCGCTCATAGTTCGGTTCGAGGCCGTAGAGTGAGGCGGCAAGGCGGGTGGACACCGCATGCCGGATCAGCAACAGGGGAAGGCTCAGACCTGCCCACAGCCGAACCCATTCGGTGAGCGGCAACGCCCAGTAGCGGCGCCCGTAGATGGTTCGCAACGCCAGCGAAAAATGCAGCAGGGCCGCGCCATATAGAAGCACCGTTCCCGGCATGCTGTGCCACAGTCGCAGCGCCAGCACGAGACCTCGCCCGGCAAGATCCAGAGACCAGATCCCCAGCGCGTGATTGACCAGATGCAGCAATAGATAGACGAGCAGAACGACACCGGACACGAACTGGAAACGGCGCAGCAAAGTGGGCACGGTCAGTTCCTCGACACAGAACGCACAGGCCGTCTCCCGTACCCGTCACCCGGCTTAGGGTTCGCCGTCTTATCGCGCACCGCGTCGGCAAATTTCTGCAGAGCAGACAGCGAACCGCAAACGCTAAGGTATTCCTCGCGGCCAATTCTGCCGTCGAGGATAACCGCCATCCCCGACTGACGAGCCATGTCGATAATGTCCATTTGAGCACCCCAAATTCGTGTCTTCATGACTCCAGGACTCCGGATTTCGAGCGTTTATTCCCGCCTTTCTGCTCACGCATCCCACCTTCGGCGCGCTGACGCATCGACGCCGGGAATAAGACATTCACTCCGATGGTTTACCGGTGCAGAGCGCGCTGCTGCCGACCTATGTCGAGTTCAAGCATTGCGCTCGTACATTCAGGAGTATCGACATGAAACTGCCCTCGCTGAACCTGCTCGCGATCCGCGCCGTGCCTAAAGCGCTCATCGTGAGCACGGCTTTTCTGGTTACATCAACCGGTGTCTATGCGCAAGCGTCGCCGGAGTCCGGCACGCACCAGATTACGCGTGCCGAAGTGCGGCATGAACTCGAGGAGTTAGAGGCGGCGGGATACGACCCTTCTCGCGGTGACGAAAGCGACTACCCCGCTGACATTCAAGAAGCCGAAAGAAAAGTGGCCGCCATGCATACCGCCCAAATGAATGCGCTAGCGGGCGGCCAACCTGCCATGCAGAGCATGCCAATGCATTGATGGCGATCCTGTGTGTGAACGCGTGGATCGCGGGCTCCCCCTTTGAGCGTCGATCGTCTTTGCGATTGACGCTCTCGTTTATCGGCGACAGGTCGACCATGTCCGGTCTTGACCGCCTACGGGAAAGCTTCGTCTTTTCCGAACCTTCGCTTCGCAATTAACAGATTTATCCGATCCGCAACATACCGCAGACTGGGGCTCATCTTCACTACGGACATCGTCCGCGAAAGGATCTCATCATGCGCACCTATCCGCGTAACAGCCCTCAAGCCGCAGCACGCATCGTCGCGCTGGCCCTCACCTCCGACGGCCACGTCAGCAGTTCGGAAGAACGTGTGCTGGACAGACTGAACATTGCCGGCGAACTCGGTCTCGCACCTGCGCAATTCGAGCAGATCGTGCAGACGTTGTGCGAAGACCACTCGGTCGCACAGCCTTCGCTCGCGCCGCCGGTGGGTCATCTCGACCCGGCCATGCTCACGACCTTGATCGACGAGATCGACGACCCCGTGCTGCGCCGCAAGGTCATTCGCCTGTGTGTGGCCGTGGCGGTCGCCGACGATTATCTGGCGGACGGCGAAATCGCGCTGCTTGCCGCGGTATTGAACGCGTGGGGCCCCAATCTCACGCCTGTCGCGGCTCGTCTGGGTCTCCCGTCACACGTGCTGCGCAGTTATAACCGCGCGGCGGCCACCACCTGAGACGCGAGCCCGTGATGTTGCCCACGACGCGAGCGGATGGCGTGGATCTCCTCGATCACGCCGTCCGCGCGGCCGAGCCAGCGCAGGCCCCGCAGCAGCGTGAGATCCTCCGCGCCCAGTTCCGCGAGCGGAAACACGCCGAGACCGCGCGCGGCGAACACCGCCATCAGCGCACTGTCCTCGAACTCGCCGACGATTCGCGGCCGGATACCCTGCGCCTCGAACCACCGGTCGAGCCGCGCGCGCAACGCGGCGTGCCGGGTGGGCAGAAGCAGGGGCACGTCCGCGAGGCATTGCGGAAAGCCCGCGCGGGCAGACTTGCGGACGATCTCCGTGGGGCCGTACCAATCCACCGGCGAGCCGGCCAGGCGCTGGCTCAAGACGCGCAGATCGGCATTGTGCGGCGCCGGCTGGCACGCGAGCACGAGATCGAGCCGGTGCAGCGCGAGCTCCGACATCAACTCCGCATGCTCGCCCTCGTGACACAGCAGCCTGAGCGACGGCGTACCGAGCACCGGCGCCAGCAGCGCGTGTGCCGCGAGCTTTGAAATGCCGTCGGAAAGACCGACGGCGAGCCGCGCCACGCCTTCCCCGCCCGCCTCGCGCATTTCGTCGAGGAGCGCCTCGCCGAGTTGGAAAATCTGCTCCGCGCGATTGAATGCCGTTTCGCCGGCCTCCGTCATCGTGACGCCCCGCCCCGCCGGTTTCAGCAATTGACGCCCGATTGATTTTTCCAGCTCCCGCACCTGCGCGCTGATGGTCTGAACCGCCATGTCGAGCCGCTCGGCCGCGCGCGCAAAGCCGCCTTCCTTCACGACGATCCAGAAATAGTACAGGTGACGATAGTTGAGCATGGCATGACAGTTCGAAAAAACCGATATGTTACTCAGGGTATCACTGATTTATCCGAACGGGAGAGACAGCGATCATGACGCTATTCCGAGGTTACCCACATTCATTCGACAACCGACACTATGGACTTCCTGCTCGCACTCGCTACCGACCCTGCCGCATGGGCAGCGCTCCTCACGCTGGTCGTGATGGAAATCGTACTCGGCATCGACAACCTGATCTTCATCTCGATCCTCAGCAACAAGCTGCCGGAAGCCCAACGCGCCCGCACGCAGCGCCTTGGCATCATGCTCGCGCTCGTGCTGCGGCTAGGCCTGCTCGGTACGGTCGCGTGGATCGCGCAGTTGACCGCGCCCGCCGTCACGCTGTTCGGCCATGCGTTTTCGTGGCGCGATCTGATCCTGCTCTCCGGCGGTCTGTTTCTCGTCTGGAAAGCGACACGTGAGATTCACCATCACGTGGTCCATGCCGAAGAAGAACGCGACAAAACGGGCAGCACGGTGCAGTTGACCGTGGCGGGCGCGATCGGCCAGATCCTGTTGCTCGATATCGTGTTTTCGGTCGACAGCATCATCACGGCGGTGGGCATGACGGACCATATGCCGATCATGTTCGTCGCGGTGATCAGCGCAGTGCTGGTCATGCTGTTCGCAGCGCGCCCGCTGTCACGCTTCATCGATCGCAATCCGACCATTGTCACGCTCGCGCTGAGTTTCCTGCTCGTGATCGGCATGACGCTGATTGCGGAAGGTTTTGGCTCACATGTGCCGAAGACGTACATCTATGTGGCGATGGCGTTCTCCGGGTTCGTCGAGGCGATGAACATGCTGGTACGCCGCGCGAAATCGAAGCGCACGCTCGGCACCGGGCAATGATCGATAGCGGCAGATAGTTTTTTCCGGATCGGGCGGCTCGCCGGACCGAGCGTTCGATGCCTTTGTACTCTTGAGGAGCGACACCATGAAATGCCCTGTATGCAAGACCACCGACCTGCTGATGACCGAGCGCCGCTCGATTGAAATCGACTACTGCCCGGACTGCCGCGGCGTGTGGCTCGATCGCGGCGAACTCGACAAGCTGATCGCGCAGGACACCGCGAATCTCGACGCGCCGGCCGCCACGCGCGCAAGCCGTGAGAGTCACCGGGATCGGGACCACTCGTACGACAGTCACCGTGGCTACGACGATCATCGAACGGGCTACCGGACGCAAAAGAAGAAGCGCTCGATTTTCGACGTATTCGATTTCGACTGAGCACCGTCTGCCATGATGAACGGTGCTGAACGAAGCGCCGGAAGTATCCCGGCGCATATCACGTTAGCGTGCTTTGCCGCGAGCGCTCTTGCCGGCATTGCCGGCGCGCGGCGTATCCTTACCCGCCGGCGCCGCGCCACCGTTGATCTGCTCCATCCACGACAAGGCGTCGACATAGGATAGAAACTGCTTCAGATAACCCGGCGAAACCTCGCGCATGAGCGAGAGCGCCCGGTGCACGAGGCTGCTCGAATTGAGCGGACCGGCATTCCCAGGCACTTGCTCCAGCGACTGCCGCATCTGCTTCTCGGTACGGACTTTGGACCAGACTTCCCTGAAGTAATCGAGCTCCGCCAACTCTGGATACGAGGCGGATCGCGGCAAGCCGATCGTCGAGAGTGCGGGTTGCCTTGCGATGGAGTCGACCAGGCTCTTCAGCGTTTCATGCGCAGGCTCGTTTGCCGACACCGCGCTGTGCGTGCGTGCGTCGGCGTAGGCAGTCGCGGATGCCGCGCCTTCAATCTGCCTGGCATAGGCTTCCAGCAAACCGGCCAGCCTGTCATCCAGAATACGTCGCGCCTCGCCGCTATGGCCGGCCGCGCGCCGCGCCAGCGCGTTGATGAAATGGAAGCGGACAGGCTCCAGACGATCGGCGCCGCGCTCGCGCCAGGCGTCGAGCGTCGCGCGGGCTGCGCTGATCGGGTCGCTCTCGTCGTTACTCATGAGGCTTCACCGTGGAGGTCGAGGGGCGCGGGACCGGTGCGATTTCCACGCGCCGGTTTTTGGCGCGCCCCTGTTCGTCCGCATTCGAACTCACCGGCTGCCCGGAGCCGAACGCTGCCGCAAAGAGCGACGACGCGGGCACGCCGTCGTCGATCAACGCGCGCGTCACCGTCAGCGCGCGTTGCGCGGACAATTCCCAGTTGTCGGCAAAACGACGATTGCCTTCACGCAAGCGCTGGTCGTCGGTAAAACCGCTCACCATCAGGATTTCGTCATTGGCGCGCAGATACGCGGACAGCGGCCCGGCCAGACTCTTCAGCAGATCCCGGCCTTGCGGCTGCAATTGATCCGAGTTCAACGCGAACAGCACATTGCCGCTAATGCCGATGCGACCATTCACCAGCGTCACGCGCCCGGCTGCGAGCGGGCCGGCCAGCGCCTGCTCCAGCGTCTTGCGGCGCTGCGTTTCCAACTGACGCTGCTTGACCTCCTGCTCCAGTTTGCTCGACAACTCCAGCTGCACGCCGATCACGCCCACGAGGATCAGCACGAAAGCGCCCAGCAGCACCGACATCAGGTCGCCGAAAACCGGCCAGATCGGCGCGACCTGCTCCACGCCGCCGTCGATGTCCTCGCTCATGCCGCTTCAGCTCCCGCCGACGCGCGCCGGCCGGCGAGTTGCTGCAGGTCTTCGACGATCTGCTTCTGCGACATCACGCTCAGATCGATCACCTCCCGCGCCTGCGCCACGTAATAAGCAAGCTGCTCGTCGCTGCGTGCGAGGGATTTGTCGAGCGCGGTTTCGATACGCTGCAGGTGCGCGACCAGCTTGTCGTTCGACTCGCCGAACACTTGCACGGCGGCGCCGAACGCTTCGCCGAGACTCGCCACTTCGACGGCACTGCCGGTGACCTGCGCGGCAACCGAGCCCAGCTTGCCGGTTTCGAGTTCGATCCTGTCGGTGAAGCGTGTCCCCACGCGTTCCAGCAAATCCGCCGAGGTGGCGACGAGCGCGTCGACGGCCGTGCGCTGTTCCGTGGACGCATGATTGACCGCGTCGAGCAGGGTTTCCAACGTTTCCAGCAGGCGGCTGCGCTCCTGCAGCATCGCGGTGTCGCGGACCATGCTGTCGGAGAGCTTCTGGCGCAGTTCGGCGACGACTTCGGCGGCGGCCTTCGGCGCTTCCGAGGCGGCTTGCACGAGTTGGCCGACCTCGGCGATCGTGCTGCTGGCGTGCGCCTGGGTCTGGGCCGATATGTCGCGCGCGGTTTGCGCCAGCGTCTCGCAGATTTCCTGCTGACGGCTCGCAGTGCGCGCGCCCGCCTGTTCCCACTCCTTGCTCAGCGTCGTAGCCATCGCACCGAGTGTCTCGGTCCAGGCTGCCAACCGTTGCTGATCCCGCGAGGCCAGTTCCGCCTGCAGGTTCGCCGCGGCCTTGGGCGCTTCCGCCGCGGCCTGCACGAGCCGGTCGATCCCGGCAATCGTATTGCTCGCGTGCGCCTGGGTCTGGGCCGAAATATCGCGCGCGGTTTGCGCCAGCGTCTCGCAGATTTCCTGCTGACGGCTCGCGGTGCGCGCGCCCGCCTGCTCCCACTCCTTGCTCAACGTCGCGGCCATCGCGCCGAGCGCTTCGGTCCACGCGGCGAGCCGCTGTTCGTCCTTCGAAGCCAACTCGGTCCGCAAGTCCGCATGCGACTGTCCCACGCCGTGCAGCAAAGACGCCGCGTGCTGCTCGAAGGTGGCGGCAGCTGCCGCCAAGGCTTGCTGGTTGCTCGCCGCAAGCTTCTCGCCGACGCTTTGCTGGCGCGACAGCGCCTCGTTCCAGGCCTGCGATACGCCACCCGCCGCACTTTCCAGCCGTGCGGCGACGCCGTCCAGCAAACCGGCCGAACGTTGTTCGAAAGTGCCGGTGAAGCGATCCAGCGACGCGCGCAGGTGCTGCGCCAGTTCCTCGCTCGAACGCTGATGTTCCGCCAGCGCCTTGTTCCAGATGTCCGCGACGGTCGTGGTGCTCGCTTCGAAGCCGCTCGACAGCCCGTCCAGTTGCCGCTGCACGGCTTGCGTGACGGTGTCGTGCAACGCGGCCGTTTCGCGCGCGAGGCCGGCCATCGTGGCTTCCATGACCGGCTGCAATGCCGCGCCGGCGGCGCGCGTGCTGTCGGCCACGCTCGTCTTCAACGACTGCTCGACCGAACTGGCGAGGCGCGTGTAGGCGGCCTCGGCCCTGCCGTGAAAAGCCTCCTGACTCGCGATCTGCCGCTCGTTCAACGCGAGGCTCTGCTGTTCGATGGCCGCCATCATCGTCTGCAGCCGGTCGACCAGCATGGGCATCACCTCGGTCTGACGCTGCAGCAGCCTGAAGGCCTCTTCGCGCTGATGCGTCTGCGAGTAGATGCGCAAGGTCGTCGCGATCTTCACGTCGAGCATTTGCGCCGCCTGCAGACGCTCGCGCCGGCATAGCGCGGACAACAGGCCCAGCATGGCGGAACTCGCCACGCCCGCAATCGAGGTGCCGAACGCAAAACCCAAGCCCTTGACCGGCGCGGCCAGCGAGGCGCGGATCGCCTGCAGGTCGGTCGCGCTTTCCAGCGCCATGCCGGTGCCGCGCAAGGTCGCCACCATGCCGAGGAGCGTGCCCAGCATGCCCAGCAATACCAGCAAACCGACCAGGTAAGGCGTCAGCGCCGGCCCCGGCAAGGCCACGCGCTCGCCCTCCACGCGCAGGCGCACCGCGTTGCGCAAGCTGGGATGCAAAGGATCGAGCCACGCGCCGAGGCTCGGCGGCGGCGCGGACAGCCCCGCGACGGCGCGCGTCAGCGTGCCGGTGGCCTCGCGGTAGCGATGCAATTCGAGCGCGCCCGCCACGTAGCAAACGCCGATCAATAAGGTGACGGCCAGCGCCAGCGGGTTCGAACCAAGGTAGCCGGCGGCGATCCAGCACACAGCGGCCAGACCTGCCAGAAACACAACGAGATCAATACGATATCTGGACATAGCGTCCCAGTTAGCTGGAGCGAAGGGCGGCGAGCAACCCTTCGACCGGTTGTAAACGAATCTCCAGTTCGGCAAGCAACACGCTCTGCATATCCTGGCGAAACAGGTTCAGCCATGCGCCGGGCGTGGGCGCCGCTGCGTCGCTTGCAGTCTCGCTTGCGGCCTCGGCAGCGGCCAGCGCCGCCTGTTCAGCGGCGCGCAAGCGCTCGAAGTGCCCAGCGAGCAGCGCGGGCACGCCGGCCAGCAGACTGCGCTCGCGCTCGCTCAGCGCGCGCTCCATCACCGCGTCCACCACCGCGAGCCGCGCCATGTTGGGCGTTCTGGCCGCCAGCATGGCGCGCAGGCGGCCACGCAGATTGCCGATACCCGTTTCCATCGACTGCTGGATGGCGAGATAGCGCTGCCGAAAAACGGCGTAGTCGGCTGCCGGCTCCGTGGGCACACTCTGGGAGGACGCGTGCATGGAGCCGTGCCGCCTCGCGACTGCGAACACGCTATCGCCCGTAATGGCTTTGGCCAACGAGCTGCGCGCGCGGAGGTAGTCCGCCTCTTCGGCGCTGCCGAAGGCTCGCGCGCCAGCGGCAACGGCAACGGCAGGCGGATTGCCGTTCAGCGCCGAGGACAGCGCGATGGCGTCGGTCCAGCCGAGCCATTGGCTGAGCCGGTCCGAAAGCGATTGCCGGGATTCGGGAACATCGACATCCGCCAGGCGCGCCAGTAAGCGAATGAGCGCCGGGCCGCTGAGCGCAGTGCGCTGGGGGGTTTGCAACATACCACCGGAGGCAAAAAAGTCAGCAGTTTACACGCTGACGGGACCGCGGCGGTTGCCGCCCGCTCCGCGGGCCGCGCGCGAGAGGCGTTTCAATGTCGCGAATGCCCCGTCCGGCGGCCTTTCCAGCCCGCTGCTCCGACCGGTTGCGCAACAATTATTGAGGCGACACGCCTTCGCTCGTCAGAAGGTGCTCGCGCATCCATTGCTCCATGCTGCACACGGCCAGGCCGCGCCGCGCGTTGAACGTGCGATCCACGCTCCACGACACGCCCGCGCCCTCGGCGAACACCACGCGGTACTTTCTGAGCGAACTGTCGGGCTCATCGGCCAGTTCGGTTTTCAAATGCGGCACGCTCCATTCGACGCGGCGGGTCTTCCGCCCAAGCATTGCATCGACGCAATCGGCCACCTGGCGATAGCTCACCGTGTCGCCGGCGACGAACACCACCTCGTTGGCAATGCGTGGTTCTGCGAACACGATCTCCGCGGTCAGCATGCCGATGTCGTCGGCCGTGGTGACCGTCACCGCGTTGTCCCAACTGCCGAGCGCATGCACGGTGTTCCGTTCCAGGTCGACCACGCCGAAGGACGGCTCGAACAGAAAAGTCGTGAACATGCCGGTCGACACGATCACCCATTCGGTCCGGTCTTGCGCGCGCAGCAGGTCGCGGACGTCGAGCTGTTCGTCGAACAGATCCTGCGCGCTGCCCCGGCCGATGACGTCATAGTCCACGCCGAATTGCCACGGGAAATAACGCGCGACGCCAGCCTCGAGCGCAGCACGGGCGATCTTGAGCTGCACGCCCTTGCCGCCGACAAACCCGGTGCAGGAGATGACCGTGTCGAAGCGCCGGAACAGCGCGGCAAGCGAAGCCTCGGACTGCGCGGCCAGGTCGCCCGGCACGAGTTCGATGGCAAGCGCGCGCAGTTCGGCCAGCTCCTTTTGCCTGGCGGCATCGTGCGATTGCAGGGTCGAAGGGCGCAACAGAACCGCGACCGACACGCCAGGCGCCGATGCGGTCCGGCGCGCGAGACTGCGCAAGACGGCCATGCCGAGTTCACCGGCGCCGAGAACGAGAATGGATTGAGTGTGCGACATGGGCGGAGCCTTTTCGAAGTTCGGAACAGTGTGAGTGGCGTTCGCCCGCGCGATCCGCCGTCACCGGCAAGACGCTGCGCAGTGGCGTCACGCAGAACGCCGAACGCAGGAGTCAGCCGGACGTTCCGGAGTCTAGGCGCGCGAGTGGCCGGCATTGTTCGCCCGCACGGAATTGATAAAGCGTCCGCGTCGAACCAGCCGGCTTCGACCTGCCATGCGGACGACTCCATGTAAGATGAACGCCCACCTCGACGCGCCTGTGGATGGCGCTGCGCGAACCCGGACAGGTGCCCCGTTCATGGACAAACTTCAAGCAATGACGACCTTCGTACGCATCGTCGAGGCTCAGAGCTTCAGCAAGGCTGCGGAGACGCTTTCGCTGCCTCGTTCGTCGGTCACCACGACCATCAAAAGTCTCGAACGGGAGCTGGGTACGACACTGCTCCGGCGCAGTACCCGTACGCTGAGTCTGACCGATGCGGGCGAGCGGTACTACGCGTCCTGCCGTGCGATTCTCGCGGAGATTGCACGCGTGGAAGGCGAGTTGTCCGCCGACACCGCTTCCCCGCGTGGACGTGTGCGCGCCGACATGCCGGGAGTCATCGGCCGCGCAATGGTCCTGCCGAGGCTGCACGAATTCGCACAGCGCTTTCCCGGCATCGAGCTCGTGCTGGGTCTGAGCGACCGGCCCGCGGATCTGATCTACGACGGCATCGATTGCGTGATCCGCACCGGCGAACTGGCGGATTCGAGCCTGACCGCCCGGCGGCTGGGCGAGCTGAGCTGGATCACCTGCGCTTCGCCGCGTTATCTGACAGCGCATGGCGAGCCCGCAACCGTCGGCGCGCTCACCGATCACCATGCCGTCAACTACATCTCGAACGCGACCGGCCGTCCGCTCGACTGGCGCTTCCATGTGCAGGGCGAAGACCTCACGATCGCCATGCAAAGCCGCTTTGCGGTGAATGAAACAGAGGCCTATCTGCAGTGCGGACTGGAAGGACTCGGACTCATCCAGCTCTCGGAGTTCGTCGCGCTGCCCTATCTGAAATCAGGACGTCTGAAAGAAGTGCTGGCAACCGCGCGATCTTCGGCGGTGCCGGTCTCGATCGTGTATCCGCATGGTCGAAATGCAAGCGGCGCGACCCGAACGTTTGTCGATTGGATCGCGGAAATCTTCGAACAAAGTGACTTCAAGCGAGGCACGTAAATAGAATGAAATTCGATACCGTTGTGCTCGGGGCGGGCATTGTCGGCGTGTGCATTGCCGTGCATCTGCAGAAACGCGGCCGCCAGGTCGCGCTGGTCGATCGCAAGCTGCCCGGCAATGAGACGTCGTTCGGCAATGCCGGGCTGATCCAGCGCGAGGGCGTTTATCCGTACGCGTTTCCTCGCGGGTTCGGCACGTTGCTTCGCTACGCGCGCAACCAGTCGCCGGACGTTCGCTACCATGCCGACGCCATCTTCAGGACGGCGCCGTTCCTGTGGCAATACTGGCGCAACTCTCACCCGGCGAGACACGCCGCCATTGCGAAGTCGTACGCTACATTGATCGAGCATTGCGTGAGCGAGCACCGCGCGCTCGCCGCCGACGCCGGCGCGAGCGCGCTGCTGCGCCCGATCGGCTGGATGAAAGTGTTTCGCACGGAAGCGGTTCGGGATGACGAGACACGCGTTGCCGAACGGTGGCATCGGGAATACGACATCGAGTTCGAAACGCTCGACGCCGCGCGCCTGCAGCAGCTCGAACCCGATCTCGACAAAACGCTTCTCGGCGGCGTGCGCTATCCGGAATCCGATTCCGTGAGCGACCCGAACGCGCTCGTCACCGCTTACGCGAAGTACTTCGAAGCGCTGGGCGGACGGTTTTTCATCGGCGATGCGGACACCCTTCGCGATGGCTGGCAGGTCGATACGGAAGCGGGAACGATCTCGGCTTCATCCGCGGTCGTGGCGTTGGGGCCGTGGTCGGATCGCGCCACTGCGCGATTGGGCTACCAGCTGCCGCTTGCGGTCAAGCGCGGATACCACATGCACTACGCGCCGCAGGGGGCGGCCTGTTTGCATCACCCGGTGCTCGACGCGGAGAACGGCTACGTGCTGGCTCCGATGGCGCGCGGCATCCGCCTGACGACGGGCGCCGAAATCGCCGATCGCGACGCGCCGAAAACGCCGAAGCAACTCGCCGCCGTCGAGCCGATTGCCCGCACGCTGTTTCCGCTGGGCGAGCGTCTGGACGACGAACCCTGGATGGGCCGGCGCCCTTGCACGCCGGACATGATGCCGATCATCGGGCCCGCGAAAAAACATGACGGCTTGTGGTTCGCGTTCGGCCACGCCCATCATGGTCTGACGCTGGGTCCGATAACTGGCCGCCTGATCGCCGAAATGATGACCGGTGAAGCCACCGTGGTGGACCCGCGGCCGTTCAGCGTGGAACGGTTCTAATGGCGGGCTCGCCATTCGCCCACTCCCGCACTGCCTGCGCGAATAGCCTGAGCGCAGTCGGCGGATGGCGATTGGCGGGGTAATAGAGGCACAGTCCCGGAAACGAAGGACTCCATTCGGCAAGCAGCTGCACGAGCCGGCCCGAAGCCAGATATTCCGCGGCCAACTGGTCCGACACCCAGGCAATGCCGATGCCGGCCAGCGCCGCCTCGACCATCAGGTTCAGATTGCCCAGCGTCATGGGACCATCGACGTCGACACTGGCGCTTTTGCCGCGATATTCGAGGTCCCAACGGTAGAGCGCACCGCTTTCGAAGCGGAAGCGGATACAGCGGTGCTGCGCGAGATCGTGCGGCGCTTCCGGCTTTCCATGGCGCGCGACGTAATCCGGTGAAGCCACCGCGATGAACCGCATGTCCGGGCCGAAGCGCGTGGCGATCATGTCGCGCGGCACGTCCTGCAAGACACGAATGCCCGCGTCGAAACCCTCGGCCACGATATCCACGAGCCGCGTATCCACGACGAATTCCACGTGAATGTCCGGATACGTCGCGAGGAAACCGGGCAACACGTGCTGAACCAGGGGTCTCGCCGCGGATTCGGATGCGCTGACGCGGATCGAGCCCGACGGGCGATTGCGCGCGGAAGCCGCTTCGTTCACTGCGTCTTCGAGATCGGCGATCGCCGGCCCGACGCGCCGCAGGAGTTGCTCGCCCGCTTCGGTCAATGCCACCGAGCGGGTCGTGCGATTGAAGAGCCGCACGTCGAGACGCGCCTCTAGGCCACGCATGGCATGGCTGAGCGCCGATGGCGACACGCCCAGCGTGCGCGCGGCCGCGCTGAAGCTGCGCTGGTGGGCAATCGCGATGAAAGCAGTGAGTTCGGACAGACCGGCGCGCAGCATAGATGAATTTTCCTCATAACCCTTTGCGATTCTAGCCGTATTGTTGAGCGGAGCACATCACCCTAAGCTTGAGGCCGTGAACGTCGCGCGACGCGTCCGCCCCTCCCGGCGGAGCGGCACGCGCGGCATCCGCCAAGGAGAAAGAACGTGCAAAAACGCAAACTGGGCAACGCTGGTCTCGAAGTGTCGGCAATTGGTTTCGGCTGCATGGGTTTGAGCTTCGGCTACGGTCCCGCCACGGAGAAAGCCGCCGGCATCAAACTGATTCAGGCCGCTTTCGAGCAGGGTGTGACCTTCTTCGACACCGCCGAGTGCTACGGGCCGTTCGTCAACGAGGAACTGGTCGGCGAAGCCGTGGCGCCGTTCCGTGACCACATCGTGATTGCCAGCAAGTTCGGCTTTCAGGACGGCGACACGAAGAAGCCGACCGACAGCCGGCCCGAGAATATTCGCGCCGTCGCCGAGGCCTCGTTGAAACGCCTCAAGACCGACCGCATCGACCTGTTCTACCAGCATCGAGTCGATCCGAACGTGCCGATCGAAGATGTCGCGGGCACTGTCAAGGATCTGATCCGGCAGGGCAAGGTGAAGCACTTCGGTTTGTCCGAAGCGGGCGAGCAATCGATCCGCCGGGCGCACGCGGTGCAACCGGTGGCCGCATTGCAAAGCGAATATTCGTTGTGGTGGCGCGAGCCTGAGCAAAAGGTGCTGCCCACCCTGGAAGAACTGGGTATCGGTTTCGTGCCGTTCAGTCCGCTCGGCAAGGGCTTTCTGACCGGCGCGATCGACGCGGGCACCACCTTCGACGCAACCGACTTCCGCAACCTCGTGCCGCGCTTTTCCGAGGAAAACCGCAAGGCCAACGCGGGCCTCGTCGAAGTGCTGGGCCGGCTCGCCGAGTCGAAGGGCGCCACGCGTGCGCAGATCGCGCTCGCCTGGCTACTTGCCCAGAAGCCGTGGATCGTGCCGATTCCGGGGACGACCAAACTGCGTCGCTTGCAGGAAAACGTCGGCGCGGCTGCGCTTGACCTGTCGGCCGACGACCTGAGCGCGATCGAAGCCGCGCTGCGGCCTATCGAAGTGGTGGGCGATCGCTATCCGGCGCAATGGCAGCAGCGTGTGGATCGCTAAGGATTGCTTTGCGGCACGGCGCACCATTTATTGCCGAGGTCCGCGTCCGACAACGCGTCGGCAAAGTCAGCCGGACTGGCGGGATGGCTGAACAGGTGGCCCTGCAACATATCGCAACCCATCTCGAAGAGAACCGTTGCCTGCTCGCGCGTTTCCACGCCCTCGGCTGTCGCCGTCATACCGAGGGCGTGCGCCATTGTCACCACTGCATGCGTGATCGCGACCGACTCGCGATCGTGCGGCAGACCCTGAATGAAAGAGCGATCGATCTTCAGGTTGTGCAAGGCGAAGCGCTTCAGATACGACAGCGACGCATAGCCCGTACCGAAGTCGTCGATAGAAAGCTTGACGCCAAGCTCCGCAAGCGCCGTCACGGTTGCCGACACAGCCGGGTCGTCCGGCATCAACACACGCTCAGTGATTTCCAGTTGCAGCGCCGATGCATCGAGCCCGCTGCGTTCAAGGCACGCGGCAACGTGCCGCACGAGATGTTCGTTGAACTGCAGTGGCGAAATATTCACGGAGACAGCGACATGCGGCGCGAAGCTCCAACGCCATTGACCGGCCTGAGCGCAGGCCTGTTCCAGCACCCAGTCGCCAATGCTCTCCATCAGGCCGCCCTCTTCGGCAACCGGGATGAACTCGGCGGGTGCGACGTCGCCCAACTCGCTGTTGCTCCAGCGCAGCAGCGCTTCGGCGCCAACCGTCTCGCCCGAAGCACTGTCGACTATCGGTTGATAAACGAGCTTCAATTCACCGGCGGCGCGCGCGTGGCGCAATAACGCTTCGATCCTGAAGCGGCGTTGCAACTGGCATTGCATATCTTTCGTAAAAAATTGCGCGCGGCCGCGGCCGTACTGCTTTGCATGACGCATTGCCGAGCCGGCGTCGCGAATCAGTGCGGAAGCGTCGCGAGGTTCATGGACAGAGAGGGCAATGCCGATCGACACGCTCACGTAATACTCCGCGCCGGCGACCTCGAACGGCGCCGTGAACAGGTCGAAGATTCGCCGCGCGAATGCGCCAGGCGCAAGCGGGTTGCCGTGGTCATCGACGACGATAATAAAGCCCTCGCCACCAATCCGGCCCAGCAGACCGTGTTGGCCGATCAATCCGGCGAGCCGGCTCGCGGCGTCGCGCAAGACGCTGTCCCCGAGATCATAGCCGCCGATATCGTTGATCCTGCCGACGCCATCAAGATTGACTGACAGTACGGCAATGCGTGCGGCACGCGGCGATTTCAGCAACTGCTGAAGGCATTCGGCAATGTAGACGCGGTTGTGCAAACGGGTGAGCGAATCCAGTACCAGCGCGTAGCCCGAGTGGTGAATAGCGTTCGGCCGGACAGTATTCGAACTATAGCGCACAGGAAGTGCAGCCTCCTCGTGAGGCAAGCAGGAGACTGAATCCTGCGCACTCGCTTTCATACGCGCAACGGTCGCTGGGTCGATCATCTTGGCACTCCTGTGCTTAACCCTTCGTGCAGGGAGAATAGCCTGAAAGGCGTCGGTCAATTGCAACAGTGCCGACCGCCTCGGCCGCCGTACATGAGCGAAAAGCTCGAATACGCATAGCGGATTGACAGATGGAACAGGAGCATGGAGACTTCGGCGAACGGCATGATACAAACACCCCGGGGGCGGGAAGTCGTGATAGTGCTGTCACGATATCCCAGCGCCGTCTGTGCGCAAATGGCTTGCGTGAGTGAACGCGTAAAGCAAAGGTGAACACGTGGCCGTATGCCGCACGAACCACACAATCAAATGAAAATTCATCAGTTACGTGCGCTTGTCGCCATCGCCGACGCGGGCAGCGTCCGCGGGGCCGCGAAGCTGCTCAATTCCTCGCCCGCCGCCATCACTCAAAGTCTTCAATGTCTGGAGGAAGCCGTACGAATGCAACTCGTCGCACGCACTTCATCAGGCGTGACACTGACGGAATGCGGGCAGGCACTGCTGACACATGCGCGGCTTATCGTCGCGCAAATGACGCGTGCGCATCAAGCCGTCGACGCGATGCGAGGCGATCCGCACGGACGCCTCTCTATCGCCGTGACGGCATGGGTTGCGATGACGTTTCTCCCGGAGGCGGCTGCACGCTTTCGCGAAAGGATGCCGGACATCCAGTTGGAAGTATTCGAGGGCCTGCTCGCAATCGCCAACCCGCGTTTGCGCGACGGCAGCCTCGACATCTATGTCGGCAGGCAAACGCCGGGAACGGCTAACTACGAATTCAATTACCAGCCGCTGTTTTCTTCGAGCCTGGCGGTTGTCGCGCGGCAGGATCACCCGCGCGCGGACAGCCGGTCGCTGACCGATCTGCTCGATCTCGACTGGCTCGTCACACTGGACCCCGAAACAGAAGGACAGGCGCCATACAGGATGTTCGCCCGGCACGGCTTACCCGCTCCGCGCAGCATTCACTTTCTTCACTCGTTGACCGTCGCCGTGCCGTTGCTCAAGCGCATGGACATGGTCAGCATCTTTCCGTGGCCGCTCATCGAGCTATGCGCAGCCCGCGACGGCCTATGCGCGATCCCTGTGCGAGAGCAGCTCGACGAGTCGACGGTCGGGATCATCACGCGCGCGGGTCAGCCTTCGGACGCGGCAGCGAGTTGCTTTACCGACTGCCTGATCGAGACGATCCGCGACGAATCATGGGTCCGAACGCCGGACATTCTCCGCGCAGCGCATTCGGTGGAAATACTGGTTTAGCGGCCGACGCGCAACCCAGGTCCGGTGGGACCGGCGGAGTTGAGCGCTGGGCTCGGAGAAAAGCGCCCACAATAAAAAACGCCGCGAACAACGAAGTTCGCGGCGTTCTTCCACCTGGCCGTCAATCCGTCAGGCAGCAGCCACCACCCTGCGCGGCGACAGAACCGACACGACAAAACTCACGACGATATTGGCCACCAGCGCGATCAGGCCGATATACACCGGATAGACCGCCTCGCCGAAATGCAGCGCGAACACCGGCTTGAGGCCTTGGGAAATCGCCAGCCCGGTGCCGATCACAATCCCGACCAGCCAGCCGAGGAACAGACCCGGCGTGTTCAAACGACGCGTGTACAACGAGAACACGATCGCCGGGAAGATCTGCAGAATCCACACGCCGCCCAGCAGTTGCAGGTCGATCGCGTACTGCGTCGGCAGGAACACGATGAACAGCAGCGCACCGAACTTCACGACGAGCGAAACGATCTTCGCCGTGGAAGCCTCGCCTTCAGGCGAGATATTCGGCGAAACGAGCGGACGCCACAAATTGCGCGTGAACAGATTGGCTGCGCCGATCGACATGATGGCTGCCGGCACCAGCGCGCTGATCGCAATCGCCGCCGCTGCAAAGCCGACGAACCACGACGGGAACAGCGTGTTGAACAGCGCCGGCACCATGTCCGAAGCCGACTTCACATGCACGCCGGCCGCGATCGCCATATAGCCGAGCAATGCGATCAGACCCAGCAGCAACGTATACGCCGGCAGGAAGATCGCATTCTTGCGCACCGTATTCGCCGACGAGGACGACAGCACCGCAGTCATCGTATGCGGATACATGAACGCCGCCAGCGCGGAGCCCAATGCCAGCGATGCATACGCGGTGAATTGCGTCGGCTTCAGTATGATGCCGGTCGCGCCGCCCTTGGCCTTGAAGTACGTATCGGCCGCGTCGAACACATGCGCGTAGCCGCCGAGCCTGGCCGGAATCAGCCACACCGCCGCGATCACGACGATGTAGATCATGATGTCCTTCACGAACGCGATCATTGCCGGCGCGCGCAGGCCGCTCGCATAGGTGTAGAGCGCGAGAATCACGAAGGCGACGATCAGCGGCATTTCGCCGGTCACGCCGAGCCCCTTGATCACCACCTGCATGCCCACCAGTTGCAGCGCGATATACGGCATTGTCGCGATAATGCCGGTCAACGCGACCGCTGCCGGGAACCACTTGCCGCCATATTCGCCCTGCACGTAGTCCGCTGCCGTGATGTGGTTTTTCGCGTGAGCGATCTTCCACAGTTTCGGCATCACCGCAAACACGAACGGATAGACGATGATCGTGTACGGCAGCGCAAAGAAGCCATACGCGCCCACCGAATAGACCAGCGCGGGCACCGCAATCACCGTATAAGCGGTATAGAAGTCTCCGCCCACGAGGAACCACGAAATGACCGTGCCGAACTGGCGGCCGCCGAGACCCCACTCGTGCAACTGCGTGAGATCGCCCCGTTTCCAGCGCGCGGCAAAGAAGCCGATCACCGTGACGAGAACGAAGAACGCGATAAAGACGGTCATCGCAACCGGATTAACAGGATTCAGATCGTTCATTTGACACCTCGGTACACGACGTAAATCAGTAGCGAGGTCAACGGCACCCACAAGAACTGATACCAGTAAAAGAACGGAAAGCCGGCGAACGAAGGACGCGTGTCGTTATAAAACGGCAGCCACAACAACGCGATGTACGGGATCAGCAGGATCAGCCATAGCCATGAACGGCCGGCAGGTTGGGAGGTCTCCACAAACTTCTCCTAAGTCTATTATTGAAGCCGCGCGCCGCGACTCGTGGTCCGGCACGCGGAAACCGGTTACCTGATATTAGCCGGCAAAACCGGAATGTGCTCTTTGCGCCGCGCAAGCGCGCGACGACAGG
>Ga0255336_100171_pt1 | contig 142495 bp, 155 predicted proteins | sample MeOH1_35cm_T3_17_FD_189102 | JGI IMG/M metagenome (GOLD analysis project Ga0255336, IMG submission 189102) | Sandy soil microbial communities from University of British Columbia, Vancouver, Canada - MeOH1_35cm_T3_179 | ecosystem: Engineered > Artificial ecosystem > Sand microcosm > Unclassified... | reverse complement strand
TGCGGGACGGGCGAGACCGTACAGAGGCAGCCTAATTCGGCGGCCTGCGCCAGGCAGTTTCTGGCCAAGGCAGCCAGCCAACCTCCCTCACGTCTCCCTGCCACTCTCTGGGTCGCACTCGGCTGGCCGGCCCACTCACGCTCTGCCGTCCCTTGCTATCGGCCACAGATCATGAGCAGGAGCAGGAAATGACGAAACAGTCCCCAATCCACCGTCGCTTCGTATTTGAATTTTACTGCATTGCAGCAACCGACGGGGGACGAGTCGAGGCCGCGTCTTTGCGAGCCGTCTGAGCTGCGTTATCTTGCTTTTGACGGGATCGTTGATTGGCACTAGCGCTGTCTCTCTTCCCACCCCCTAGGGAGCCGCACCACAGCCTGTCGTGCCTAACATGCCGCTCGGAGAATCTCTCCTCTTTTTTGCCTGACACCGCATCTGTCCGGCCGAGATGCGACGTTCAGGACGCGATACTCGGGCATTCTGGGATACGGTATGTCTGTCGTGAAGCCGGGGTTGTTCCGCTCATCCGTGCATGTGGGCTCGCCAAAATTTCTGAAGCTGGGTTCGACGATCATACCTCACGACTGAGCCGGTGCAAAGACTTTTTTTGCCCACCCACCATTCGCTTCCTCACATATCATGATTGGTTCGACGATCTTGCCAGTCTCCTCTCGCCAATTCTGTGCTCTTCCTCGATCATTTCCGACAGCCATCCTGGCAACGTCAGCCGCACTGCGAATCGAGATGTCATCCCGTGCACCAGCGGAGGAGCTGAGCGCCCCGTGACGAATAATCTTCGCCCGTCTTTCGATTCATGGTCTTGGTGACAGTAGACCAGGCCTGTCTGCGCCTTCGTTGCAATCCATGGTACTGCGCCTGGAAACTCCGAACTTCCTTTTGCCGTAAGAAGTCCGGTCGACGTGTCTCAAGATGTTCGGCTGTTGCTTTTCGAGGTCATCAAACGGTGGAATGACCCGTTTTGTGGGAGCTATCATTAGCGCGACATTATCTCCCTTGTTGAAGAGACGTTACTTCGTCCGCTGTTAAGCGGGAATGCGTCGCAGACCATGGCGTCCAACACGGCGTGCCAGAGGAGCGTGGCGATGCCTATCTCACCCTCTGTTCCAGCTTGATGCCCAAATGAAGGATCCGCAATCGGGAGACGCAGGCTCCTAGACGGCGAGATTGTCCGGAGCAGCTGACTGACAGCACAGGGTGCCATATTTGATATTCGCTGTCACAAGCACTAGACCGTCACAAGGACTGGGAAAAAGCATCGAATCTAAAGCCACGCCTTGACATCCTTCAGTCTCTGACGGCTACGGCCTCTTGGTCTTGGCACTCAGGCAGATGTCCAAGTTGTCACAGACTATCCAGCCTTGAGAAAGTTGTCATATGCGTTGGTAGAGAGTCCAGCTGCCAACCTGTCGACTTCTCTAACGCTTGACGTACTCCAGACAATTCGATGCGACTGGGAAGCGGATAGGCCCCCAGAGGTAGGTCATCTTGCACCATGTTTTGAGGTTCTGGTTCAGCTATCCTCTTCGCGGACCACGAAGTGTCTGGAAACCGGATCTGGAATCCACATCAATATCTGGCTATGTACATCTGATGACAGCGTTCAGTTCCGAGACTGACGGAGCTCCTTTCTGGTATGCCGTACGACAAGATGGCGTGTGACCTGTCATTATTCTATGCCAGACTTCCTCGGGCAACCCAGGCCATTCGGTCTGTCTCATCCATTTCAGGCTCTCCTTCAATATGACTATCTTCACGACCGGCCTACCATCGGCACTTCCTCCGAAGTTGAGATGAACATTTCACCACTTTGCGCGGACGTTGTCTTTGTGGACCTGGTACCGAACTTTCTAGATTGCATTCCACCCATGTGCGTGGCTTGCATACCGGAGAGCCATGTCTGCGGTATCATGGAGGGAGTTCCTCCAAACCGTCCCCTTCACTGATGGCTGAATATTAGAGTCGCGCCCTAGCGCCACCAAATCATCCCCCCACGGCTCTGTTGACTTGAGTACGGTTACGGATCTACCTCTCAGGACACCTGTGCGTCAAAGATCTGGGAAAGATCCATGAGCAGTACACGCAGGAATCCGGATTGGTTTGATGTTGGAGTCGATAGCACGACCAGTTTGGGCTCCAAAAACCCATGATCATGGCGGCAGTTGATGCGAAGCAGGAAATTGCAACCAGCTAAGCTCATTCAACCGACCTGACCATCTATACTGGCCCAGACGTTATTCTCAAATCATGTCATCCATTCTCCCTTTCAGATACCACTCCGCTGGTCTTCGATGTCGTTGCCCCATGCGGCGTTCCAAATCAACTCACCTAACCCACTGGACTTGTACCTGGACCTGTAATTGAGCCTGTATTTGTATCCGCCTGTACCTTGAAATCCCTACCCAGCTTCTCAACGTGTTGGCAACAATAGGAACTGGAACCGTGTTTAGAATATCGCGGTGATGGAAGAGCTGCTACAGGGATGTCGACATCACAATTGTCCCAAGTCTACTATTGTTCCATATTCGTACACCCAACTTCATCCAAATGCAAGAGGTCATAAAACAGCTCGTCAGAGACCAAGTTTGACCGGATCGCGCCTGCCACAGTGCAACGCAATGCAATCCTTGAGCGAGCACTGAGGCAAGAAGCCCAAGCAGAAAGGTATAGAGCTGCCTCCCTGTTTTCCCCAATTCATTTACAGAGCCACGATAGAAATCGCTCAACTCGGGCTGATAACTTGGCCGGCGTGTCTCGTGTCTGCATCAATAACGCTCATACTCCATCTCTCGACTTTGAGGCTTTATCCTTTGTGAATCATAATCCTCGTACACGGCGCCATTCCCACTCTTCCGATAGTCACCATAGCTCTGCCTCGTTTCAATGTTTCCGGGCCCAGTCACTCGCTCCCGACCGTGCGAGAACTGCGCGCCGTGTGAAGGGTAGTCGAGGCTGCCAGAATCGTAGACGCTCTCGTGTCCACCACCGTAAATGCTGGTTCTGTGGTCTTCGCTCGGGTCGAGGAGCTCCTTCACTTCCCAGTGGCCTTGCTTTGTGCCCACACTGAATTCGAGGTCTTCTTTTGTAATGCTGTCCCAGTACTGTCACAAAGGTCAGAAACTGTGTGGTGTGGGAATCACGGGGTCTTTCAACGGGTTCCCATCAAGTCGACTCACCTTGTACACCATCATGACAGCCAACAGATTGCACACGGTGGCGAAAAAGAGCCCGTCCAAGTAGTGGTTGACTCCTTCGCATATCCTCTTTCCAAAGACATACAAGATGACTTGGCCGGCCACAAAGAAGAAGATTCCAAAGGCCAGATCACCCAGGGGCCATCTGTCCTGCAGCGTATTCACCACCAAAATGACTTGCATGACGAAATACACGGCCAGGAAGATGGCGTTGATGATGTACAGCACGACGAACAGGCCCGTCGTGTTGGTCGGGGACAGCCCAGCCCATCCCTTGAAGGTGAGCAGGCTGACAGCAAAGCTGATGAGGAACATGATCATGCTGCTCAGTCGGAGCAACCAGACCGATAACCTGGTCCCGTCCTCATACAACTGGAAGCCCACGAACCCATTGACGAGGAGACTCGTGCAGAGCGCACTTGCGAGTCCGTTTTGCACCGCGACAAACCAGGGGAATGGTCCTTGGTTCGTTGCCTGCAGGACGCCGGCGTCCAGAATCAGGCTGATGGCGGTCAATAAGATGTATATGTAAAAAAACGTCAAGATCTCTCTCCTGCCCACCGCGGTGAACTTGGATCGGACGTGAAATATCATGATGGCGGTCATGCCGAGAGCGGCGATGTGAGCAAAGTCGGTGGCCGCCTGGAAGATGATAGTATTGGCGAATTCGATGGAGCGGGCACTGCATCCTGTGATGAGGAGCGGATTGTGCAGAATCGTTATCGTCGTCGGCGGGCCAAGCAGGTTGCACAAGGGGAGAGGCGATTGAGCGCAGACGGCGTCAAAAGACCCGAAACCCATCTTGGGTGGCGGGCCACCAGAGGGAGGCCGCAGCTGATCGTCGATCGACTGAGTCTATATCTGAAGTCGAATGTATTTGTGAATATGCCTGTCGGATGGCACGGTGATCAAGACTGTGAGAAATGGCAGAGGGAGGACGTCGACTGCGGGACAATTTCGCCGACGGGGGAGAGAGGGAAGTGGAGCAAAGAATGAGTTGCGCAGTCAAGGAAGCACAGGATCTCTTTGAAACGAGGGTCAGCGTTGGTCAGCAGAAATTAATTAAGAATTTGCGCAATGAGATGAACGCGAGGGAATCCAGAGTGCAGCTTTGCTGAGGCGCTCTGGCACGGGGCTGTGTCTCAGCTTAACCAGGCCGTCAACAAGGGCTAAATAAGGCGATCCTAAAACGGCTAGCCGTTGCCCTCCAGAACGGGTAGTCACTAGAGCCGTTTTACTATAGGCCACAGAGCGGCCAGGTCTGGTTGGTGATGAACGGTGTTATTCATCTTAGAATGCTGTCAAGAGGCAGGTGTAAGGGGAATGTGAGAATTGCCAACGCGCAAGTTATGCAAGACCACCCTCGTCTTCGACACCCAACGCCTTGCGAAGTAACTGCGGTCCACGTCCCCAAGTCCTCCAGTCCATATGCTCCTCCAAAACCAGTTTCCGTTCATCATCCTGACCACACAGTCGTCCGCGTAGTGACTTGACTCTTCCTCAGCGTCCCACATTACAAGCTCGCAACTTGCTCGCGACCATAGAAACAAGTTGGCGCGCCCCGGCTTGTGCCTCGGCCAACTTTTCAGATCTTACCCCATCTCTCAGCGAAGCGACCACAGCTGTGGTATTCATATATTCAACACACCTCATCACAACAGCTCGAGCCTGCGAGATTTCACTCGACGCCTGGGCGAGAAGTGCCGTGCCTCTGAGCGTGGTTTCTTGGGCCAGCGCGGCGACATGCTGTCGCATGACTGACGGCCAGTCACGAGAATTCAGTCCGTCGAGGAGGTGCTGCCTGAATTGAGCAAATGGTATGGTGGAGACGTCTGGAATCCATCGTTGGTGGCGGACGACTTGAGATAACGTGTTGGTGGTGTTCTGCAGCGTCTTTCGAAGCCCGTCAATGGCATCATCTGAGAGATGGAAGTGGTCGAATTGTTTCGTGTGGTTCTCCCACTGTGCACGCACACTGTGGAAATGCTCGGTCGCCACATCGAGCATGGATTGCCAATAGCCATATTTCTCAAATCGAGATCCAAATGAGACGGTCACCCTTTCAGTCAGAGCGGGTCTCCTCACGTTCAGGATGATGTCGAGAGTGCCATATGCTTCGCTCGGCGGCAGCTCAACACTATACACACCGTCGAACAGTTCGTGGACGGTCGACAGAATGCTTTTTCCTGCTCGTTCGACATTCGCTGACATCGGAGACCTCCTTTTGTGGTTGAGAGCCAACTCGGGCAATCTCACGATCAAGTGGTTGTCACCGGCCACCTTCACATGATAATGGGCCATGCCATCTCGAGGGACCGCCACACTTTCAAGCTCTGCAATCCCAACTCGACTCCTCTGCAAGGCCGGAAGGGGAGATATTCCCCGTGACGTACTCCATTTCTTTTCTTCATGATCCGTGGACCCACTGAGGGAGATGGAGGTGGCCGACTGAACTCGGTGCGTCGACGTAGAGGGAGAGGAGGGGATGGTGGTCGTGGGGGAGGCAGCTTCCGATCTTGCCGACCTGTATAAAGACAGGAGGACGGCAGTGTCGCGGCCCGCGGTCGACGTCAGATAGGCCAAAGCCAATGTGGCCAGCGCAAGGAGTAAAGGCTTGAGAATATTGTGATGCACCCGGGCCGTTGTCGTCTTCCGTGGATGGATGAGTTTCGTGCGAGGTCGGCTCTCAACGTTGCCCTCAACGACGACAGCCTCCCGTGGTCTCTTGTGGGCAAATGACCTTGAGCCTGCTCTCTTCAGCTGAGCTGCCGCCAGGAGATACGCAATATGCTGGCTGAGCTGGTGATTGTCAAGCCTCAAAAAGCTCGATATGTCAACCGGGAGTCTCTGCAGCACCTCTGGAGTTGGTGACCGAGCTGTTCGATATTCGATGCAGGCATGAAGGTTTTGTGGACTGGTGATGGCGCCGTTAAATCGACCAGACCAGCTACTATCAGCGCGAATCACCAGGGTCGGAATACCATGTCTCCTGGCGAAAGCGAGCAACTTCTGGCTTGAATCTGTCATTTGTGTATCATCCTTGTCGACGCAGACCACGGCCAGGTCAGGCTGCACCCAACGTGGGGCACGAATGACGAATTCCTTACCATTCCATTCGGATACCGCGTCTGAGAGGCTTCGGGTGCTGCGCAAGGTGATGCTCTGTCTCGCATCTCCGCACCCTGAATCCGCGGTATCGTAATGATCAAAGTCAATCTCGCAGTGGATAGGACAGAGTTCAGCAGACGTGGGCCGGGACCCGGGGCCAAATTCGTCCGGCACGACATGATATCGATTGACCGAGGAAAGCGCGGTAGTGTGACTCGTACTTGATCGAGCGACCAGAGCATCACCGAGCTTTCGTTCCAGCTGAAGTCGGAATCGACTGATATGTGCTCCCAGCAGAAGCACCCGGAAGTAGCCCAGATCCCCAACATCCGGGCCCTGCTTCAACAAAGTCATTCGAAGAGAGCCGAAGCATTGATGATCCGTGGGCACGTCACGTCCACATCCCGCTCGGAGCTTCTCAACGTCTGCATTGGCAAAGACTTTGACCGTCGCCAGAACATCCACCGGATCGGACTCGAGAGAGTGTGGGCCGGTCTGATGACCTTCCCCGAGAAGGATCATCTCTCGTTCGGCGATCGGGTAGGACCTACCTGTGCTGAACCCAAAGGGCGGAACGTCTCTCATGGTCGGTTTGACCGGAGCTTCGTCGACATCGCTCTCATCCGAGTGATCAAAGTTACTGGCCGAGTCTTCATCGGGGATGCTCTGCACGTCTTCCGTGCCATGTGCATCGAGTAACGAGCCCACATCGGTGTGTTCTGACTGCAGATCCTCCTCCTCGCGGGAAAACTCATTATCTTCAAACGAGGTCCAGCTTTCTTCGAGGCCGCCCGTGTAGGTCTCGGGGGAGGCCATGGCCGAGGTATCGCTCGAGGCCAACGACGACGAACAGGACAGCAAGAGATCAAATGGGACGGCTGAGACGAGGCGGGGATACTGGAGCTCAAAACTTTCTCCGACAGGTTGGGAAGAGACAGAGTGTGCAGGATCAGGAGGAGTGCGGCCGCCCTGGTGACCGGCATCAGTCATGTGTGCATCCGATTTCCCATGACAAAGGGTGGAACAGAGTTTGAGGGTCTTCGTTTCTGCCAAAGTGCAGACCATATAGATGTGAGCACCGAAAAACTCACCAAAGTTGGGCACCGAAAGGAAAACCAGGCGAATGTAATATGCTGTTGCAACCCTGTCGGATTCCACTCCTTGGTGCCTGGCCACGAATCACCTCCGGCCCGCGAGCCAGAATGCAGTCAAAAGTATTACAGGACAAGGACGTGAAGAATCAGCCGGTCGACCTAGACGATTAAATCAATCCGCATTCATTTCTCTGGCCGATGAGATGAGTGCAGGCACCAGGCAGGCAGAACAGCATGACAAGGCAGGATAAAGGCAGGACAAGGCGAGGCCTGACCCCGCAATCTATAGGATGTCGCGTTGCCCCTCGCTCGCGCGTCACCCCTGATAAGACGCTTATCACTGCAAGGCTCCGGAGGATCTGGGATGATGACCATGCCTGCAGAAATAAGATGCTAACTGCAAGGCTACGAGGAGAAAAATTCGGGATCATGGCCGTGCTTCCAGAAACCCAACAAGACCAGGCCAAGCCAGTACATCGTGTGGTGGTGGTAGTATAGGCGGTGGTGGTATATTTTGATGTCTGTCTGCCTGCTTCATATTATACGGTCGGTCGTCCATTCCACACCTCAGTCCGTGGCACAACTCACCACTTACTGGCCATACTCTGCCGCCAGTCACTCGCTCCACAGTGTTATCATCAGGGCTTGCCTTCTCCCGCCACACTGCGACTGCCATTGACGTGATATATGCGCATCGAAACCGGCCACCGTACACGCTGACTTCGTCGTCCAAGTGGGATCCGGACCGTCTTGCGCAGCCAGGTGAAAGTCAACCATTAGTACAAGGAGAATCCAGAATGCCAGTAGTCCCCAAGTCCCATCGCGTCAGCCACAAGACCTGTCATGCCGTCCGACGCCGAATCCGTGCTTGCTTGTTGTAGCTGTCGCGCCAAAACCCCTGCGTCCCATGCATAGTCAAACATCTGGTCCTGCCGTGAGGAATCATCTCCCACTTTGCTCGATCTGTTGTTCTTCAAGGCGAGGCCCAGCCGCCAGCCACGTCGACCCATTCGGAGAGGCAGCTACCTTCTTTTCCTTCCACGTCTCGGATGTCGGTATCACATCTGCATCGACACCCGACGCCGTTCTCCTTGGGCGGATCCGGCGTCGCCCAGTACTCGTCCTCCTCCTGCCGCTCTTTCTCATCCTCGGTCGTCTTCTCGAGCCACGGGATGCGGGGCAATTGTCTGGCGGGTGCATTCGCCGGGCAATGCTGAATGGTGGTGTGGCGGTAGCCAAAGTCGCGGAAATAGTGAATGTCTCGGGGCGCCAGTAAAGCGCCGGCCGCGAGCGAATGAATGGGAGCGTCACCCCACTGGTGAGCGACATATTAGCAGGCTGTCCAAGACAGAACGAAGGAGGGGGTTGGGTCTTACCCGTTCCATCCAAAAGCCGCCGCTTCGATCCATCATCTCGAAGAAATCGTTGTACTCTTTGCTCCGAAACCAGTCCAAGCGGGCGATCTCGAAGTTGCTCCAGAAGTGGCACATGTTATACTTCTCGCCTTCCATCGACTCCGGGTCAATGTCCTCGATGTTCTGATGGCCCGGTTCCGTTTGCAGAATCTCTTCGGGCAACGTCTTGGCTTTCTTCTCCACCGCGGGAGCCTCGGACGTTTCTGGTTCGGGCTCGATGAACATCTCCCAGAGACCTTGAGACTTGAGGTTGTTTTTGCGCTTGTATGCCGACGCGTACCGGAAAATGTTGGGCACCGTCTCTTTCAACTCCTTCACGGCGATGGTAAAGCCGTAGGTCTTGTTGTGCTGGGCCATCTCGATGAAGGGGTCGTAGGTGATGTCACAAAAGTACTTGATCTCGGGCTCCAATCGCCAATACCACTCGTACTTGTGCAACAGCTCGTGCTGGTAGAAGAAGCCGGAATAGAAGCGGCACATGTGGTGGTAGCTTTCCATGCCGCCGTACATGATGGCCGCATCTCCTTGTTTGCGAATTCCTTCTCTTGCGACTTCATGATCCACCCAATCCGGGTAACCCCACATGCTGGAATCGATCTTGCCAAACTCCACGGGAGCGCTGGTGTAGTTGGTCACCGTGTCTTTGAACGACTGCTCAAAGTCGCCATCATTCAAAAAGACATAGGGATAGTGGAACCACCGGTTGAAGTGCCGCTCGATGCTCTTGATCGACTGCACCACGCCTTCGAGTTCTTTGTTGCGCGCCAGCACCACAAAGGCCGCATTGGCCCGTGGTTGTTTGGCAGATTCCTCAGGATTTAAGCAGCCCGTGGCAAAAACCCGATCGTGCTTTTCACTGATCTTTCTGTTTTTGGCCGCTATTAGCATCCACAGAGAGAAGAACAAGAGCGGGGGAAAGAGAGGATATCGATCCTACCTGATCGACGGGGGGGTGCCCGCCGGGACGAGTATTCGCCCGGGCGAGGAAGGATGTTTGACAACAAGAATAAGGATCAGCAGCACCACCAGGCTCGGAAAGAGAAGGACGAATCCCAGTGGTATCGAAATCGACGAGTTTCCTTTTAATCTGATCCGTCGCCGGAAGAACGATAACCGAGGCAATGCTCGAGGTGTTTCACTTTTCAAATCTTCGAGTGTCGGTGCGGCTGGAACCGAAGGTATGCGTTTGACCAGGCGCTGGAGGAAACCCATGGTGAAGATGGGCTTCTTCTGATCGCCTCCCGCGACGCCGACGTGCTGGCAGAAGACACCGACACCGACACCGTCCCCTCAGCTTCAGCACATCCAAATGTCGGCGTATAAACGAACGATCTCGGGCCGGCGGTGGGTGTAGATACGGAGGACAATCTTGTCTGGCACGCCGGAAATGAGGAGGTTCCCAGGGCAAGCAGATCCCAACGAGTCAAAACAGGACGGCGGGCGTCGCTGGAGGAGCTTGGATGTTTCGAGGACGCGCCGTGGAGAGGTCGTCCGAGGGTCGAGGAAGAGATACCGAACTCGAAGATGAGGATGAGGACACTGCGTCCTTGGATATCACTCCTCAAAGGTCTTTCATCGAGGTAAGGTAGCCAATTCGCCGGAGACTGCGTTGCGCCAAGACTTTGATTATCGGCCGCCCCTTAAATGTTGCACCCGCCCAAAGATGTCTTGCCCACTCTGGGCCGTCATGCAACGACGTCCGTGTTGTGTGCTGATGGTCGATCTTCCTCTCAGACAGGCTGCTGGGAAGAAAGAAGGGGTGTCGACCTTTCTCGATGGCCTTGTCGAGGAATAATGGAAGATGAGCACCCAGAACGGCCCATTCATCTATCTATCCCCGTGCCCGTGCATGTTGAGATTGCAGTCGCCAAAGGTGGCTTCCGCCAAGCCTGAGTCTCGCCACACCGGCACTGCAAATGCTCGCCCTTGCCCGCCTTTGCCTGCGCCTCAATAGCTGGGATGTGACCACTACTAAATACTACCACCGCAGCCTGCGGCTGTTCTGCTCCGCCGTCTTGCCTGTCAACGTTGGGCCCCGATTTACGCAACAAGGCCGTGGTGATGCTGGTGGACACCTCCGGTGTCTGACTCTCATCATCCAACCGACAACCTCATGTTGATGCTGGCCTGAAACGCGCGTTTTGATTGTCGCTAAACTGAGATTCCCCGCATCGGCCTTTGCGCGCTCTGTGTTGGCGACCATCGCGGCCAGGGCGACCATGTTATAACTCTACCTCGAGCGCTTTCAACGCCAGTGCCTACCGACCATGGCCCAAGTCGACCCGGACACGACTCATTTCCGGCCATCAACACCCCATGCGCCCGTCGATGCGGCCCCAATCTCGCCACGTCGTATGACGGGCGCCGGACAGCCTCAGATCACCTCATACAGGAGTGGTCACCGCAACCTCGACGTCTTTTCGCCCGTCGATCAGAATGGAAGCTTTTGTTTTGACCGAGTGATCAAGCGGGGCAAGGTGTATGGAAGAGTCAAGATGAAGGGAGCGTGGAAACGGTCTTGGAAGCCGGCATACCTCGTGCTCCGTCCCAATCTACTCTCGATCTACAAGAACGAGGACGAGACCGACTTGAGGGCGTCCATTACGCTTTCAGATGTCACCGCCGTGGCACCGGTGCGGAAGCCACATATCGACAATGTCTTTGGAGTATTTTCACCGTCCAAGAACTTCCATTTCCAGGGAGTATCTGCCCCAGACGCGGCCGACTGGATCGTGCAGATCCGATCAGAAGCGAACAGCGAGGAGCAAGAGGAGCTGGAATTACCTGCTCCCCACGTTGCCCATGGCCAGCACGACACCATGCCGTTCTACGAGTTCACGGACGTGTCGGCTGATGAATCCCCTGTCGCGCCAGGCTCTCCAGACGGGCATGAGACATCGGGTCACGGACGACCCGGACCAGCCTCTCGATCAGACAACCGGACACGACGGCCCTCCCACGCTGCCCAAGACGACTCGGGCAATGAGCATTTGACAACCTCCCAGTCTGACTTCTCCGATACTTTGGCCGGCTCTCTGCCGAAAATCATATCTACCTCTATGCCAAACCCTTCGACGCTGACACCGATCATGCCGCCCGAAAACCTTCGTCCACGCTCGGCCACAAGAACTACATTCCGTCTATCATCAGCTGCTACTCCGTATCATGATCTGAGCGTCGATCATCCGGAGCGCGTCATCCGACAGGGTTATCTCCGAAGCTTAAGATCGCACAAGACAGGCGTGAAAGCATGGAAGCGGTTATGGGTGGTCCTGCGGCCCAAAAGCCTGTCCTTTTACAAGAATGACCAAGAGTATTCGGCCGTCAAGATTTTGCCTATGGATTCGATCATCAGCGCCGCTGAGATCGATCCCGTCAGCAAAAGCAAGAGCTTCTGCTTTCAAGTCATCATGGACGATAAATCATACAGGCTGTGTGCTCCAAGTGAAGAAGAATTGGCTCGGTGGCTCGGGGCGCTGAAGAGCGTGCTCAGCAAACGGAAAGAGGCCGAGAAGGCTCTAGGCAAGCTAAGGCTATCCGAGACCGAACAGCGGCGTGGCATGGCTCTTGAGTGACGGAAGAGTTCATCTGGCGCTTGTTGTCTTTTCTGACCGGTGGGATGTGGGTAAATGACATGTTGATGAACTTACGACTAACAAATACGTAGCGTGGGATAATGTGTATATGCTGGGTAGTTGCTGAGTTTGAGCTCGATATTGGGCACGGGCCTGCAAAGGAGGGAAATAGCTAATTGACATGGTCCTGGAGACATGCTGGTAGGAGTGGAATTTTGCAGGTTTGATTTTCTAACCCATCCACCTGTTTAGCTGGTCCGCCGTACACGTCGCTATGCTGTAACCCTGACTATAACTGTGACATGCGAGGGATCCGGTTCCGTTGACAATGCAGTATTCTACATGTGTATTATACCCACAGCAAGATTGGCCTCTGGTGGTGACATGACCAAGTCGTCAATGCTCCCCAATTGTCAAATATTCTCGTCGACACTGAAGATGAATCGTCTGTTTGGCCAGACAAATGTATGAGAAGGTAGAGTAGGATAGACGGGTGATGGTCTGGCTTAGTCGGGATCAATCAACCAGTTGGCCCACCTTTATTCGGTTATGCGATACTTCTCACCGACCGAGTCCAAAGAAGCGGAAGAAGCGCTGGAAAAGGCCCTGTCTCTGCTCGTCGACCTCAATCCCTTGGTCCTTGAGGGCCTGTACGTCGTCCGCGCCAGTCGACCCATCGATGACTGAAGGCGGCTCCCCCTCCATGGCGTAGGCATCTGCTGCGTCGGCGTCGACTTCGTTCAGCGCCTTCTCGTCTTCCTGCTGGAGCCGGATCAATTCAGCCAGTTGCGACTCATCCTTCTGAGACTCGGTCTGCAATCTGATGATCTCTTCGGCTCGTTCCAGCATGACACGACGTCGTTCTGCCTTTCGGGCCTCCACTTCCACCAACACTGGGTACTCGGATTCAAACACGGACAGCGACTCCTGGTCTTGAGCCAGTTTCTCGCGAGCGGCATCCACCTCGACAAGCTGCTTCTGGAGTCCGTATTTTTCCATCACCTGCGGATCCGACATGCCGGCGGGAATGTCCCTTTCTTTTTGTCTCAACTGCCGCACCGAAGCGGCCAGGTTCTTCTCCAGCGTGTCCACCGTTTGCTGCTGCGCATTGATCGTGTCTTTAAGACGACCATGTTCTTTGCAAATCTGCGGCCACTCATCGCGACGGTCTTCTTGCTCTTTGATCTCGGGGTACTGTTCGCCCAACTGTTGCAGCCAAGCTGAAGTGTCCCGAACCTTGTCCGTGTTGTCCTGGGTCTCGTCGGCACCGGCAATCTCAGTCTTGAGCTGTCGGATCTTCAGCCGAATCATATGGGCTGTTGTTCGCTCCGCTTCAATTTCCCGCACAGCCTTCCGACGGGCCTGATCCTTCTCATCCTCGACTCGATCGATCATCCAGCCGCCGCCCAGGGAACCCCCGATGACATGGACACTCTTTCCTGCAATGACGTGGGTTTTCCTCTTTTGCTTTTCTATCCACACGCCCTCTTCGTCCATGGCGCCATGTTGCGTGGTGACCAAAGCCTGACGCTTTGATATGGCGATAGGCTCGAGCAGGCCATGGAAGACAGTGCTCGGCCACGATTCAGCGTACGCGCCGTCCCTCATATCGGCCCAAAGGATTCTCACCTCTCCAGACTCGTCATTTCTCTGCTCTGGATCTGTTTCTCCTTCTGACGACGCCTCAGCAGGTGTTTCCTGGGAAACTCCATGTGCCACTTCCACCTCCTTATCTTTGCCTTCCTCCTCCAGTGTCCGGCCTATCAGTATCCTCTGAGATAAATTTAGCCCTCGGTGTGGTGTCTCGGGTTGTGCGTTGGACCGAAGCCATTGTGCGGTGGATTGTTGCGCCGTGCTGATGTCGTGGAGGTCTTGTACTTGTCCATATTTATGTATAATGCCATGGTACTCCATACTCAGTTGATGCATGGTATGGCTGTCAAGCGGCAGTTGACCTTCATTATTGTTCACTCTCTCCACCAAAGAGGCTCTCGCTTGCAGCTGTTCTTCCTTCTTTAACTCCTCTTCGCGGATGATATTCATTCGACGTCGTGCCCGCCTCGTCTTCTTGAGATGCCGCCTCAGGGCCCTTTCGCCAATCAATTTAAACCTGCTCTCCGGACTCTCGCTCTCGTTGGCCAGTTTCAGCACAAAAGCAACGTCGGCCACGCTCGCTGCCTTCTGATCCATCAGTTTTTTGGCACGCAATTTCTGAGGCAGCAGCTGTCCGAGTTTGGGTAACTTGAGTTTATTCTCCAAAGACAGTCGGTATTGATCCGCGGCCGAACCGGCCTTGTCTTTCTCGCGATCAATGTCCTCCTGGGTCGCCGTGATCAGATCTGCCGGGGGGGAGAGTTGACGGAGCATGGAGAGTTCGCGCAGTCGTTGGTACGCCACCAGGCCTGCATGCGCGCCTGCTGGGGTGGGAGGGAAGTGAATCGAAAAGTAGGGGATCCACATGTCTCGTCGAAGGCCTGCGGGTACAGTCTTCTTGCCATAAAAGACCAATTGCGATAGAATCTTGGTATCCTAATGACCGTCAGTGGACATTTGAAATTCGGCCCGCCAGGGACGGTGAGCGGGCAGTGGAGTCTGTTCCCACCTGCAGCGTTCTGGTCAGACTGTAGACCACTTGATTTGTTCGAATGTGGTTATATGCATAGATGTTCATCCCATGTGTCGCGTGTCGCAGCGCTTTCTCGACTTGCCGGCTCTGGACACGCTGCCGGTGTATGGCCGCATTCGAGCGGAGGTCGCGCCATTTCCCTTGTACCCACACCCTATGTACCGGAACCGGGCCCGGTGGTTGCGGATCTGTGTTGGGACTCCGTGTGCCTTTCAACAGTCGGGGTGGCCGTACTCGAGGTAGCTGGGAAAAGGACATGGGAATTTGATGGGTCACCGCGGCCGCGGTCGTTGCGGTCGCCATGCTTGCAATGCTGTGCAAGTGGCCGAAACACTCGATGACACAGCTTCTGGACGTCACACACTCATCCCGGCGTCGAATTGCAAGATCCAGGAGGGTGTTGACAAGAGACGGCCTGCACGAAGAAAGTGCTGCAGCACATTGGCAAAGCTCTGGTGGAAAAGAGTAAATGGCTTGGCGCCGGCCGTCCCGTTAGACTATTGCTCCCCTGCCAAAGTCACAAATTCTGGCGACGACCAACTGCAGTTAATGCCAAAGTATGTACCAAAGTATGTACTATTGAACAGGGCCAATTCACCAAGACTCGGTAGTGATGTTTGGTATGATCAGCGGTCTACCCGCGCCTCGAAAGTGCAGTCCAAATCCACAAAATCATGTGCATCCGTGATGCTGCAAGTTCTATGCCCTTTTTTGTCCCTCCCCTCCTCCACGCTATGCCACCCTCCGAACGAGATTCGTTAATCATATCTTGCACAAGAGATCTGGACGTCACCGACGGACGCTTCGAGCGTTCAGAAAATTCAATGATCGAGAGAAGAAGTCGATGAAGTCAATCCAGAAGAATCTGGAGCAGTCGACGAAACGGCGCCACCCAAAGGCACCCACGTCCGCGTAATGTCCATGCTCCGATTGACTCTACCTCCGGGTGTCAGAGGATAATCCACACGAGACCGATCCGGGTGGTCGTCCTCGTCAGAAGTCTCGTCTGCAAGACGGGCAAAATAGTCCGCCAGGGCGTCACGCGAATTGCCCGGGACGATGTTGTCGTACTGTGGTGGAGGTGTCACTAGCGGTGGAGGAGGTTCGTCTTCGTCAAATGCTGGGGGATTGAAAGACGGACTCCGGAGTAAATGCATGGGCCTTGACGGGCCTTGGTTGGGATCGTTGTGCACATGAGCTTGGGTAGGCCGCGTCAGACCACCATTATCATTCGTCCAACTCCGTTGCACCGTGGGTGCCACATCTTGCCCCCTTGACGCGGCATTACCGGCAGGAGGTGTGTTTCGCCTTCTCAGGGCTGCTCCTGGACAACCACATTCAAACTCGTCTGCGGGGGTCGGGGTCACGCCGCCCGCGCTATACGCGGGTAAGGACATGTTAGCCTGCGTGGCCTGACAGGAAAGGATGTTAAAGGGCGAGTCGATCGAGATCTCAAAATGCCGGCGTTTATTGGGATCATTCTCGTCTGGTCTGGACAAACGCATCACAATCTGCGGAAGATGAGCATTTTTCCATGGGTAAGGGAAAAGGAGGTCGACAGACCTTGATCCAGTGGTTGACCTGGATATTCGTGTAGGTGGTATCAAAATGGAGCCGCTCCGTTCTGAGTTTGTCCTTCATCTGGTGGCAGCTGGGCAACTGGACATTAAACTCCATCTCGGTCGGGCCAATACTGCCAGCGTCGTTGTCCAGATTCCCCAGCAAATTGGTCTGATCCCGCGGAACGTCCTCATCACCGCCGGCAGCCGCTTGGCGATAGTCGTACGGGACCCCCCCGCCAGCCAGAATTCGCATTGAACTTCCCGGGTAGGAACTGACGCTGTGCCCGTCGGCGCGTTTCTCAAACAATTGGATCTTCCGGGTCGGTTCAAGCCGGTGGACCTTCTTGTTGTTGGTGAAATACTGAATGTTTTCGGTCACAAAGACTTTGATTCGGTGGCATTGCACCTTGGCCAGAGGCGTGAGCTTGAAGGCGATGGGGACAATCGAGCCCAGCGGGAATGATTTGCCGGAAATGACAATGTCGTAATGCAACTGGTCTTCCCAGTTCCGGGAGATGGCAATCGGCTCCACCTGCTCGAGCGATCCTTCCGCCGGGGCTCTGATGAGAGTCAGCTCTTTCGTGCCGACTAAATTGGCCCGGAAAGCCCCTGAACGCTCGACCAGAGCCTCCAGCTCGTACTTGACGCTACCCAGGTCGACCCTGATCGACTCGGGAAGCCTCGAGTCCAGGGGCAACTCAAAATTATAGATGTAGTCGCCGGGGTAAAAGACCTTGAAGCCGCGTTGAGCAACGGTCGGACCGCCGTTCATGGTGTCGCCCTTGCCAAAGCTTCGAGAGTGATTCGACTGAAGGGATAATCTCTTGACGTCGCGAGCGGTCGGCACCTTGGCGGGCGACGCACCGCGCTGAAAAATGTCAAAAGAAGACGAGGTGACGCCCAGTTCTCTCGTCTCCACGGAGGGGGCTTTCTGGAGCTGAACAATGTCCGCACCGTAACTGTATTCGGCATTTGGCATTTGGGCATTGAAGAAAGACCAGGTATGGTTCATTATCATGGTCGTGTCCTTGAACTCGACTCGTTTGGGCGGAATCCCCTCGGGCCAATCCGTCTCCGACTTTCCACGGAAATTCAGCGATATCGATTTGAGTTTGGCTTGCTTCGACACCCTCAACAGCAGACTGCCCCTCAGCATGGTGGTGCTGTGTGTCGATGGATCGTTGGCGTCAAATCCTTGCAGGAACAAGACCGGCTCGGCCAGCGAGATCACCACCGAGACGCCATTACCCGCGGCCACCGGCTTCTCGTCCTCGAGATGGGTCGTGTTGACCGAACTCTCGGCAGACTTGGTCGACTGGATCGACGCTCTCCGCACCTGGCTCTCGAGTATCGGTCGGTGAACCATTCCACTAATCGGCCCTCCGACAATGGATGAACTTCTTCCTCTCCCGTCCGGAGAGTGCCTCCCGAGTTCGGCGAACACCATCTCCTCCGTGTGGCCCGGGTTCCCGGGAACTTCTGTTTCCACTCTGATGGGAACGGGGGTGATCGGAGGCACCGTGGGCGACGGTAGGGTCAGGCGAAGAAGTTTTTTGGCGTGATCCCGTGAAAAAGCCAGCTTCGCGAAGGTGTAGTAGTATAGAGCGGTCAGGTATTTTGCAGGGGAGCAGGATAGATGGCGACGGCGCTGGTGGCGGCGGCTCCTCATACACTCTGCTTTTGCGAGCACAGACAAATCGAAACGGCACAGCCGACGTCGTCTGGAGCAGGAAGTTCAGGCACTGAAATTGCCGTCAGTCAGGTGGTCAGGAGGTCAATACAAAGTGCGTGCAATAAGAGCGACGGATCTGCTCCGCTGTCGTATGCGCTCTTGCTCAGCAAATTATGCCCCTCCGCAACTGAGTTCGGCTTGGCTGGACGTACCGAAAAAAGATCATGTCATGCTGCATGTGATCAAGCCCATTTCGTCGGCAAGTGCGGCTTGGTGTCGGATGTTGAAGGGAAGACGGACCAGGCCGAAAACGCATCAGGCCAGCGAGCAGCTGTGATTGGAAAAACTCGGTGTGCTTCCAATGTCGGCGCAACCAGCGATGTCGGCGGATAAGCTGGCAAAGTGAAAGAGCGAAATATAGTGGCACGCCCGGCTCGGGAAGTGAGGCAGGCGATGATATAAGAGATGATCTGCGGCCCCGGCGCTGTGGGGCAAGATGAACTAGTCAACAAGGTTCCGGTAGAGAGTGACCAACGGGCCCTGGTCAACTCGCTGGCTGCTCGGAGGGCGGAAATGGAAGAAGCGCCAGAGATGCAGAAGTTCGCTATGCAGTGGATCAGCTCTGAAGCTGTTGCCGCTGGCCGTGCTTCGCTGAAAAATGGGACGAATCCAGCTGAACAAGACTCGAGACTCAATGTGCCAAAAAAGCCGAGTGTCAGGCGAGGAATGCCAAACTATGGATGGAGGCGATGGGAAACGCCGTGGCACGGGGCACCGCCTAATAGCTTTTCACCTGAGCAGCAGCTTGGCTGAGTTGTGCAAGCAGAAGACAACGCGTCAACCCCGGAGCTGAGCCACGATGACATAGTGCTGATGCTTTTGGACCCTGGTCTGGAATCTGACGTGCATCCTGTAGGTGGTTGCTGCGATCACGCATCCACAGGCCGCCTGCAACCGTCTCGACCTCTAGCATCAACTTTATGTCCATCATGACAACCCAAGCTCAGGGCAGCCCTCTTTTTTGCTGGGATCGGCCTGTCATGTTCGGCCGCTTTCTTCATCGCCCTGTCCATCATGGCCCCATTGGGAAGATGGCCATTACGAATCAAGAGCTGACGGCAGTTTCCAGCCACTCCTGATTCCGTATAAGGTGATGAGTGAACGGTCTTCCGGGATTCCATCGACTTTATTTCTGCCTTTTGCGCTGAACTTTCCGTAACCACAGTCCAATGGAAAAACTTCAGGCCGAGCCTCGGCTCAGAGGCTGACATTCGTGGGATGATCAATAAAACTGGAGAAATTGGGTCCAGTGGAATGACAAGGCCGCAGCCGCCCGAAAGGATGTCCTCGGAACCAAAAGGTGGATCTGATCAGCGGCTTCTTCGGTTTGCTTACTCAGAATGTCGCATGTGCCAATCGTCACCAGGATATAATTTCAAGACTGGCTCGAGTTGCCACTGAGGACGTGAGGTCACGAGTCAGGCGTTGGCTTTTGGCGGCTGGCTCTCACGGTCCGCCCACAGGTCTTTGCGCCAATACCTCCCACCATGGCCGAATGAGCAAAGTTAGCGGAGAACAGCGGACTCGTAATCCGTGATTCATGACTGGCATTTGTCCACCTTCAGCCATTCTCGGTCGATTCCGGCTACTATCCGTTGGCGTGGTCACGCTTCCCAGTTAAGGATATTGTATTTTGAACAGAGAGGTGAAGGTGTAGCCTGCGAGTCATGAAAGGGCCAAAAAGAATTAAAGAACCAAAAACGTCATTCGCCAAGGACTGGCCAGGACCAGCCTCACTAAGCTCGGCGCGGGTCTAGACGCGACGCGCTGCAGAGAAAGTTGAAGCAGTTCAAGCTGAGGGTGCATGATTGGAAAGCCATCATAATGCGCCATTCGACATCATCGGTTCAAAATGCAGGATGCCCAACATAGAATTGCAAAGTAGGAGCCGCGGGCATGTGTTGTTTGAGCGCGCTATACTAACCGACGGTTCCCTCTAGGATCGGCCGAAAAGCCCCTCCAAGGCGTCATCCTATGCTTCACCTCTGTTCCTCCGGAACAAAGAGTTCGTGTGCAGGGTTCGTATTCGTCGACGGTGCTGAAGCTGACGTCTGACCAAGACTCGATATGCCGATTACGCGGTGCAAATGGGGGCGGAGCACAAGCTCGACCTCACTTCCGACGTCACGCATCTTTGTGTGGGCTCAACGGATTCATTGAAATATAAATACGTCGCTCGAGAGAGGGGGGACGTCCAAGTCCTGCGCCCGGAATGGGTCGAGGCGGTGCGCGAGGCCTGGATGGAAGATCAGGCCCTCGACCTCAACACCCTGTGTTTGGAATATCGTCTCCCCACCTTGTTTGGTCTGAAGATTTGCATCACGGGTTTCGATGACCGTAAGCCTCTGCAGATCGATCGATGACCACCGGGCATCCGGCTCACCATTTTGGTAGTGAACTTTCGCGCTCAATTGCAGAACAACGTGGTGCAGAACGGCGGTGAATACACGGGCGACCTCACCAAGGACGTCACCCACCTGATAGCGGCCAAGTGTGAAGGCAAAAAGTACGAATATGGGATGCAATGGCAGAAGAAGGTCGTGAGTCTGAGGTGGTACAAGGATACTCTGGAACGGGGAATGCAATTAGATGAAGCACTCTATCACCCCACGATCCCGGTTCCAGAACAAGGCCGCGGAGCATGGAATCGAGCACAGCGGTCCCCCCCGCCGCCCAAAAGAAGATTTCAAGACGAAACGGCGGTACCAGAACCAGCTCGAAAGCTTCGACGAACAGCTAGTGCCCGACTCGGCAGTCAAAATCAAAATTTGTGGACCGATATCGTCGGAGGCGCCGGGTTGGAGATCTCAGAGTCGGAGCGGCCGGAGCTGAAGAAGGCCTCGGTGTCGACGCCGACATTGCGCCTGGCCGACCCTTCAACGAATGCGCCGGGAGAAAGACGAGCACAACGAAGTTTGGGGGAAGGAGACAGCGCTGCTGCCAAGGTGAAAACGAGGACGATCAGTACATATCTGCAGGGGACATGTTTTGTCGTTCGAGGCTTTGATGTCAAAAAGGTACCAAAATGTTGTTCTCACCATCTGCTGCGACTCATGCAAGACCAGGAAGACTTCCTACACAGGATATTGCGGGAAAGCGGAGGGGTGATCATTGACAAGATAGAGAAGGACCACCCAGACGCCTTCCTCCTTGTCCCCCACGATAGAGCCACAGAGCAGATCCCCGACGTCGCAGCACACGCCCACACTGATCATGTTGTCACCGAACTGTGGCTAGAGCGGTGCATGTTGCAGAAGCAATTGATCTCGCCCGATCAATATCCCTTGGGAACACTGGTGGATGGGAGCTCGTCCAAGGCATTGGCAACGTTGACCATCAATTCCACCGGCTTTTTGGGCATCGAAGCGCTGCACATCTCGAAGATTGTGGCTCGGATGGGCGCGAAATACCAGGAAATCCTCAACGCCGACGTGTCCGTGCTGGTCGCCAAAGGCAAGAGCGGTAATGGTCAAAAGCTCGACTTCGCTCGGCGATCTGGCATTCCTGTCGTCTCTGAGAAATGGCTCTGGTCATCGATCAGGAAGAAAGGCGCCGAACCGTTTGAAAGGTTTCTGGTTCGTGAATCCGTGGGAAACAGCACCACCACGACCAAGAAAGCAGATCACCAAAGAAGCATTTCGACACGAGGGCGAGACGCCGAATCCACCAAGGAATATCGACCACCAAACAAACAAGAGAAGCCAGAGAGGGGACATGCAAAGATGCCGCGGTCATGGTCTGATCCTCTTGTCCAGGATGAGGCGAGGAAAGATGCTGGTGCAGATCTCGACGGTGCAGACGCAGAATGGGACATTCCACGGGCCCCGTGGATGGACCGAGTCTCGGGCACAGAGGTGAATACTTTTGCCGACCCTACGCTCCCAGAGGTGACACCGACCAAAAATGGACCGGATCAGCCACGGACATCCCAGAAGACCGCACTGAGGTCGTTCCACGGCCATTCGAGCTCGGCCAATGTCGAAGCTCAGGACCTGGAACAACCCCAGGCTGAGACAGGCTCGCGGCCAACACCAGAGACGGGAACGGTCAGCAGTGTGCAGGCCATCAACGGAGCGATCCGAGATCTCCTCCAGATGCAAGCCCAGACAAAGTCCGCCCCCGATTCAGGTACAGAGCAAAAGCCAAAAAAGAAACTGTTTGGTCGAGCCCTGAGCAACGTCTCGAATGCGTCTGCGATGTCGAAGCGACTTTCCAGAGCAAGCTCGGTGGACAGCATAAACACGGATGGCGTGGGGAGCGAGATTGTTCTCTCATATTCAGGTAAAGAGGGAACAGAAGGCCGCCGACACGCCGCAGGTGGTGAACGGAATAGCTTCACGTTCACTGGACGCGCAAAAACAAAATTGGCCCCCCAGCAGGCTCCGTCCATCGAGCTCGGCGACCCAGGCCTGTACCGGGATGAGGTCGCCGAGGAACAGACGACGCCGCAGATGACCCAATTGGGCTACGAAGACCCGGAGGAAGCCGTCTTGCTTCGAGAAAAATTGGCCGCATCGAGGAGACAGAGATCGAAGCTCGCACAGAAAGACGACGACGACGACGATGACGACGATGACGACGACCATCACGACCACCCGACGAAACCAGCGCGATCAAAGATGGAATGGAAGATTCAGGACGACGACCTACTTGCAAATATAGGCTGGGGTTCTGGGCGGCGGACCCGACAGAAAAGGAGCAGCCCGCAAGGCCTGAAAGACTTTTGAAAGAGAGGGACATGACCGTCGAGATGCACGGTTGGCATGTGAGGAAACAAAGGTCGACTGTCAACGGACGTCAGCCGGACAACTAGCGAGCACGTTAACGCTCCCGGAGCAGTTTGCCTACACCGCGGACGATGCAGCTAGCATCTGGCAAATCTCGAGATTGTGTGCAGACCTAAAGCTCAGTGAGACTGGAGATTCATAGAGCTAGCATCCTGTCCCCCGATCACGCAGCATGATGAGGGGGTTGGAGACATGCATGTATCTAACGAGACGAGTGGTCAGCATCTGGGTAAATGAAGATCACAACGAACCAAGGACATGAGGTTCAGACTTGCTTAATTCTAACCTCCTGAAGCTGCGTGCCAAGTCCGGAATTAAAACTTAATTATTAGTAGTATAGCGGGAAAATGTGCATCAAATGGTAAGGTGGCCGAGTTGGTTATGGCGCCAGATTAAGGCTTCTGTGTCATTTTCTGGTTCCGAAAGGAGCGTGGGTTCGAATCCCACCCTTATCACACCTTGTTGATGTTTTTTTGCTTATTTTGGTTTACTATTTTGCTAGTTCTCCAGACAGCAATTTTATGCCACCTATGGTAACCCACAAGGGCAGAATTCCCGCCAATATGGAGTAGCCGACCGATATTGCTTCATATTTTGTCACCAGCAATCATCTCGTCTATCCCGACCTGTTGCATCTCTGCTCACATTGTCAAATTGTCAGGTCCAAAATCAACCCATCTAATTCGGCCCATATTGTTATCAAGCTGTTGGTATGACTTTGCTCAGACTCGTCCAAGGCAAACCCTGCCCAACCCTGCCATTTCTCCTCAAGCATGGCACCCCTGTCTGCTACTGATGAATATAACGCAGGTCAGGTCAAAAAACAGAAGGCTCGCCCAAGCGTTCTTGGCTGAATGAACCTAGAAATGATTTGACGTGTCTCCTGCTGCTGGGCCAGTCCATTCTAATTGTCCATCTCGATCCTTGATATACCAAATTCATAGACCCCCAGAATCCATGATTTGTCTTATTCCCGTTTCATAGAACTCCTGTGAAATCATTCACCGTCGCAAGGATCGTCCTCATTCTCAGACCGACCCTCACCCGTCAATAGGGGAACTCACTAGAGTCCAGCTATTTGTCCCCGACCACGAAGAATGAGCAAATGTCCATCCCGACACAGTAGCAACACGGCCCCCTTTCTGACATGTCAAAGGCAAAGCCAGTCTTCATGGTGGCTATCACGAGCAGTCAGTCCACGATCAAGGAAGAAGAGTGCTGGCCGCCTCCGAGATGCAACAGATTTTAGCTGCATAGAGAAATATCCACTAGCTCCCGGCTCGCCAAACCTCGGACCTACCATTGACTCGCCTACGCTCGCCTACGCGTCGCGCGCCGGACTATACCACCACCTTTGAATTATCGTCAGGCTCCTGGTGGTCGGTCGTTATTTCTCTCCCTGATCGCCATCCGTGAACAGGGCGCGCACCTTTGGCCGCACGATCAGCGGGTTGAGCCCTGGGTACTGTCAGAGTCTCCCGCACGCCGTTCTCCAGCCGAATAGGTGGTCATATCGCTCGTGCCAGCCAGCCACAACGGTGTTTCAAGCTAAATCTTCCGTCGGTACCTGTGCTAGGATTGAAGTCCGACGTCTGACGGTCACACCAGTCCGCTCGGCGGTCATTAGCCATCGTGGTGGCCCAATCCAGAACTGGGGTCGGGCGATCAACACCCCTGCACATCACATCACATACGCTCATCACCACCCACTTAACTCTATGCAATCATGGCGAACCTCGCTCAGGAGGAAGCTGACCGCTTCTTCTCCTCCTCTCGTGAAGCGTATACCTCTCACCCAGAAGATCGTGACGACCGCTCTGGCCACAGCTCTGACCAAGGGGACGAGTCAGCCAACGGCTACGTCCATTCCGACGCGGGGACCGACGACGACGACGATAATCATCCACAGCAGCGCAACATGACGAGCCTGATGTCTGCAAAGACAACCTACCACCTCCCGACCACGGCCCATTACGCCAACACCGGGCCCAAGGGTGTCATTGCCGACGCCCAATCTTTTGCACGGGCGAAGCAGTCGACCCTTCGCCAACGGCTTGCCAGCTTCGCAAATAACCTCACCTCGGTCAAACCGCCGGCGGCCGCCCGGGCCGTGTCAGAAAAGCAGAGAGAGAAGGACTCTTCTGACTCAGAAGACCTGACCCTCTCCGACGAGGAGGCGGACTCGGAATTCATGGACACCTGGCGCGCCCGCCGACTGCAAGAACTGTCTACACAATCCCAATCCATATATTCGTCGGGTCAAAGAAAGAATTCCCCCAGCCGGCGCATGTGGGGATCCCTAATCGAAGTCGATGCCGTCGGCTATCTTGACGCGGTCGAGAAGGTGTCTCCGGACACCGTCGTGGTGGTGATGATCTACGATCCAGCCTCGTCGCAGAGCGCTGAAGTCGAATACGAACTGGCCGCGCTGGCGGACAAGTACTTGACCACCAGGTTTGTCCGTTTGCATCACGAAATCGCCGAGATGGAGGCCGTCGAAATCCCCGCCGTGCTAGCTTACAGAGCAGGCGACGTCTTCGCCACACTATCCGGCGCGAGGGCGGAAGGTTTAGAAAGCACACTAATCAAGTGAGTGAGACTTTGCGGCCCTGGCACCATCAAGGCTTGATGTTTCCAGCTTGCTGATCCACAGCCTAGACGCGGCGTACTGAGCTGAAATCGCAAAGGACTTTGTGATCCTTCTTCCATCAAATGCACTCTCCACTTCAACGCCATGCCCCACTGCTACTGCTGTTATCTCCTCGCCCGGCAGACCACCCCGGAGAAATGGGCGAGGCATATGCGAGCAGTGGCGGCAGCGCTCTGTCAGGCAATGACTTTGCTGGACTGAGACCGAAACCTTCAGCCGCGCCCTCACGACAAACACTCCAACCATCCTCTCTTGACATGACTTCCCACGCTTCGCCATGCTTGATCCACCGCCTCTATCTATAGACTTCTCGGAATCACTTCCGTTTCGTCGTCTGGCTGCCATTTGCTAAATCTTGGCAGTTGGGAATTCTTCGGTCAAGACTGGGTACATTTGGGAATCCAGAATCTTTTCTCAAGCTCGTCCTGCAGGAGATTTGCGTCCGACTTGGCACAATACTTGAATCCCCCTTTGTTTCCTCGAGAATACAGAACAAGACCAAAGAGGAGGAAGATTTTATTGACTAGTTGGCCGGTCAGTGGTGTGAGTGGGTGAGTGGGTGGGTGGGTGAATGAGTGAGGAATTGGGAAGGAAGCGAAAGACTACGACCCTCTAAAAGAAATAATAGTTTGAAACCTGAACGGTGTCATGAAAAAAGACAGCGCCGTGCCAGCACTGGTACTACCGTAAATATGCATATACTGCTTAGCTTTTCATTCCCAGACCCACCCCGTTTTCCCATCCTATCCTACTCCCTTCGCCGCAACACGCCATTCCGTGCAAATCGCCAGTAGTGAGCAGAAACCATCGGCAGCGCTATCATTTCGCAAAGTGAAAGAGCCAGAGAAAGGTAGCCCACGCCAAGTGATATCATCCATCAAAATAGACGGTGTTGAGCCCGATGTCATGACGGGAGAACGGCCGCTCTCAAGGGAGGGGAGGCTGATCTCGTCGCCATTGACCGCTTAAACTTGCATTCATCGCTCGTCGTCAATCTTCTCGGCCGATGGTGACGTCCAGATCACTGGCAGATGGTGGCTGTATGGGAAATCACAGTCGGTCCCTTCCATCCATCCATGACCCTCACGCAGAGGCTGAGATGGCATTCTTCTCGGTCGTGAAATCCCAAAGCATTTTGATCAGATGGTCTGGCAATGTATAGAGGTCGACGTGAAATTCGCCCTCTGTGACCATTGTTAGAAGATGGGAGGAATGAAAAAGAGAAGCAGAAGGGCTCTGGTGCGGCTTACGCTCAACGTCATTCCTCATCCAGCTATCCTCGCTCTTGTTGTCGTGGACCATCTGCACCACTTGGAGCAGGTCATCTTCGCCCAGCTTCTGCAGACCCTCGGCCAGCTTGTCCATGTCGATGCCTTTCCCGTCCCCGCCTTTCTTCTTCTTCTGTGTGCCCCCGACGCCGATCTCGCTCGCTCGCTTCTTGCCCGAGGTGTCAGCGCCATTGATCGCCGCTTCGCCAGGGATAGGGCCCGAGTTTCGTAGCACTTCGAGGAGGCGGCCTTTGGGGTTCTTGAACGTGAGCACATGCTTTACTTCATACCGTGACTGTCCGAAGTTCAGGTCATGGATGAGACTGTGTGCCTTGCCACTGGCATCGTTCAGCTGGATCCCGAGTTCGAATTCACCCCATCCATCCTCGGCAACACGGAAAGGTGGTTTCTTGAAAGCTGCAGCACCAAGAGTCAGCACCAACGACAGCAGAGTTCCAACAAGACTTTGGTAAAAAAAAAAAGCGCACAACGGCAGACACCAAGCGAGGAAACATACTCTGCTTTGCTCTGTCGCCAAAGGACTCGTGTAGCGCATATGTCACCGAGTCGAAGATGTCGGCCTCCGTTTCTTGCTTGGTGTCGGCATGTAGCAGGACGATCCGGATGGACCAGTGGCGGAGGGGAAAGCCGGCAACACCGCTGTCGGCGCCAGGTCTACCACCGTTCTTGTTAGTCTTGCATCGGAGAGAGAAAGACTCGGACCGACGTTCAAAGCGGTCTGTATTGGGATGCGGTGGGATTCATGAGCGGAGCGGGGCAGCCACGGACATAATCTTCTGTTCAGTGATGATCTTGATCGTTCGTTTGACCTGAGCGATTATGAGCCAAGGTGTCATGTCATGGACTGGTTCCTGTGAGCAGACTCACGTCAGGCATCTTGGGCCACAAATGTCAGGCACTCTCAGTCGAGATCGGATGTGGAAGCAGTTCCGGCAGTGAGCACACTGAGATGGGGTCGCCCGACGTTGAGGGTTGGACGTGAATAATGCGCAGAGGGAGCGCTGGAGCAGAGAGGGCAGAAAGAGGTAAATAGATAGGCAGGCGCGCAACTCTGAATATTAATATGAACGTGAATGTAGTGAGGAGGGCAGTGAGCAGCGCGCAACCCAGTGCGGAGCCTCATGCCAGGGGTAGGGCTAGCCTTGCGGGGATGCGGCACGTGCGGCAGAGGCATGCAATCATTCTTATAACCCTGGCGAATGAACTGAAGGAGGTTAACAACGAAGCACCTTTGACTACCGAAGGATCTTCCAGACCAGTGAGCCGTGCTCCAGCAGATCGTAGGATTCAGCATTGGCTTTCTGTACGACGGCGTTTTGGACCTAGCTCAGCTAACTGTGTCGGTCTCCGCTCTTGCTGGCAATCATACGTTGAGAAATTTGGCCAGGTCAGGATGAGGTAGTGTTCGACAGCCTTCTGTGCTGCTGCTGCTGCTGCTGCTGCAGGACATTCGTCCTCCAAAATATTACCGCATTTTGGCCTCTTCTCCATTCCTGGATCTCCACGTTGGTTATCTCAAAGGGCAAGTAAGCAAAAGGCTGAACAGCCTCTGAAGAATATTCGGTATCTTGCGCTCACAGGATCTGGAACTCATACATGTCATGAGGGGATTTCTCAGTTTCATTTCTATCTAATTTACCTCAGTCGGGCCTCAGTGCTAGTCCGGAATGCATGCTCTTTCAACGCTGGATATCAACACACGCACACACACACAGAAAAAAGCACGCACACACATCCTGGGTCATGCAAGTTGGTATGACGAGGCAGAACCAAAGATGGCTCATCATCCGTCCCATCTCCACGGTCGTCATGCGACGGTATTTTTGAGCGGCTCAGGACTGGCCGAAGAGTTTCTCGTTCTCCTGCTGAGCCTTGATGAATGCTTCTTTGAACAGATTGGCATCTACACGCAGAGTTAGTCGATTAGCCCGGGACCACGGTAAAATGGGTCTGCCTACTCTCGCTGTTGGCAAAGCGGATCGCCAATGTCTGTGCCTCGGGTTCTCCTTCGCTCACGTCTGCTGCGACGTTCCAGACCCAGCTCCGATCGCTTCCGACGTTCGGGGACAGCTTCATGTCCGGCGTCACTTGCGACGGTTAGAGGGAAGGGGTCGACGGATCGGATAAGAGTCTTACCATAATGGTTCGCGCAGACCTTCAAAGTCTTGTCCCGTCGCATGACCAAGCGGGTCTTGCCATTCTCCTTGTGCTTCAGGAGTCGCACATCCCCGGTGCCTCTCTCCTTCCACTCTCTTGACTCTCGATCGAATTTGAAGAGCTTGGCCCGCATCTTGAATGCTTGTTCCTCCGATTCCTCATTCGTCTTTGTCTCGACCTTTTCGGTCAGATGAACGACGGGTTCGAAATGCACGTCGACTTCTTCTTCTTCGGCCTTGTCCTATGACAGTCAGGAGTGTCAGTTCAACCTCGCAGAACGGATGGGCCAGTGTCATTGGGCCCGGTCGTCACACGTGGCCCCAGACGCACTCACCTCCTCCTCGTCTTTCTTCGCCTTGGAACTTCCACTCGGCTCATTTTTTGCCTCCTCGTCTTCTTCATCCGCTTTCTTTTCCTTCTTTGCACCACCGCCAAACATCGAGAAGACCGAGTCCTTGACACCGGATGCGGAAGCCGCAGCGCTGCCGGCGACGCTGCTCGCCACTTCCGTCGCCGAAGTACTCGCCTGCTCAACGACCGAGGCTCCAGTGGTCGAGAGGCCGCCAAAAGGGCTGGTCACGGACTTTGCCTCGTCCGCAGAGGGAGCGGGTTGGGCTTCGGTCACGTCCGACATCTTGTGCTGATTGTCGTTTGCCGGAAGGTGTACTATGTGACCGTCAGAGGGACTGGCAATCTGGTTCGAAATCTGTAGCAGTGGCGGCAGAAGTCGTAGAGGGCAGGCGACCAGATGCACGCTGAAGAATAATAGAACGAGACTGTTTGTTGGCAGCAGCAGACCCCACACTGACTAGTTAGGCAGACCAGCGGTGGTAAAATGCCAAGGCCCTCAAGTCGGTGCCGCCAATGACGTACAGTGACAGCAGATCTACCTGGCATCAGTCGGCCTGATAGTGTAAGTGAAAGAGAGAATCATCCTGCTCATGCATGACCGTAGGCTCTGGTGTCGACAAGACTTATTCTTGACTTCCACCTCCAACCATCAGTTCAATTGCCGTCATGCCTCTTTTGGACTTGCCGAACGACGTATTGGAGATCGTTCTCTCCCGTCTTGAACCCCGAGATTATCTCGCGTTTTGCCGCGTCTCCAAAGCTGTATATCGTGAATTTCGGCAGGATTCCCTGTATTGGCGCCCCGAAACTGCGGCCACCTTTCGCCTCCCCATCAGCCCCTTACTCGCGGCGGACGGTCCTCGGTGGTACTGGCTTTACAAGCGCCTCCGGACCCAAACCCGCCTGTTCACCTGGGGTCAAGGATTACGAGGCAATTTTACCCTTGGGAGACCGTGGCCCAGCCCTCGTCGACCCCTTCCCCATTTACCCCCGAGGCATCCAAGAACTTTCCAGCGGACGACGTCGAGTTGGCCCAACGAAACCCCGGTGCCGGATGATGTCGGCGTCATCGTAGACCTCCAATGCGGCGGATGGTCGACGACGATCCTGAGTTCTGACGGGCAGCTCTACACCGTGGGGGCCCTTGATTCGCTCAATGGCATTACCATCGGGGAGACAGCCGTCCGTTTTACCGAATTGAAGTATCTGACGCACAGTACATCTGCGATTCGTCACTTTTCGGCCGGTCGCCGGCATGTCCTAGCACTCACGGACGACGGCGAAATCCTGTCGTGGGACAGAGTCAATGGCAATGGATTGAAAGTCTTTTCGAGGACGGGACGGGACTTTGGCGGCAAGCCCATCCGAGTCGCCGCAGGATGGAGTGAAAGTTCCGCCTATGTTCCCCAGACTGGTATTGTCTACTGGACGCCCCTCAAAAATGATCAAGCCGATGAGATGCTTGATGGCATCCATGTTCAAGAGATGATTATCCCCAATACTGCTCGACGACAGACCGACCAAGGGCGACTGCTTGAGATCGTGAAGCATGTCGTCCTTGAGGGCTTCATCATCTGGATCACAAGTGACTCCAAGCTGTGCGCATGTCCCGTTGGTGAAAGGATGCCCTTCGAGGTCCCAGGATTTGCCTCGGAAGGACGTGAACTGAAAGACGTTCAAGGACAGTTTCATACCTTTGGAGTCTTCACTGGTGCTGGCGAGGTTTTGGCCGGGAACGTTGACTACCTGAGACGCTGTTCGGAGGCTTTCCGCGCGGACCCTTCTGTCTTTGGCTCTGGCGATTGGTCAACTCTCACAAGGTTGCTGTCGTCACGTCCTCGAGACGTGCCCGCCCTGCAGCACACCGGCGTTGTCGCTCTCTCGTACGGCGATTACCACTACCACGCGCTCCATGCCGATGGCAAAATCACGTCCTATGGCACCGATTCTCAATGTTGTGGTTCCTTGGGACTCTTGGGGCCCGACTCAGGAGCCCGGTTCCGTGGGGTCAGGAAGGAACGGCCCGGTGTAGGCGGAGACGCGAAACTTTTGCCCATTGCTGAGCTGAGAGGTCGACAAGTGTGGTTTGAACCCGAGAAGAAGGACTGGCTTGGTTGGCTCGAAGACTCCGTACGCCAACCGTCTTTCACTTTTGAAGGTCAGCCCGCACACCTGGCCTGGGACGATCATCCAGACAGGCAAGCCGCTTTCAGTGAGTGGGTCGAACAGGAGGGCAGGAATTGGGACCGGGGTCCGGCAACTGCTTCAGCTGATGATGCAAATGGGGCCAAGACTGACCATGACCCGAGTCCAAAGATGGGCGACTATGACCAGCTTGGTGCCTACTTTGCCATCACCATTGCGGCAGCTGGCTGGCGGAGCGGAGCTCTCGTTCTTGTCGACGAAGACAAAGCACACGAAGCCCGCAGTAAATGGGTCACAGTGAAAGAAAAGATCCCAAGATCGGTGCCGGGACAGTTTGAATCCGTGTACGAGAAAGAGGAGTATGTGTGGAAAGCACAGGGATTTCCGAAGGTCATCCTGCCAGACGGGTTCGAAATGCCAGGCGAGGGTGAGCCGAGGATATGGAGAGACGGTCGGCCAACCATGGATGAACTTGGCCTGGCTGCGCAGACCTCTCATACTTGACATTACTACACGTGTAAAGTACCGCAACTCCAGCAAGTGAGACCGGGTTTGATGGATCTGGGTATTGACGGAAGGACCGCAGCCAAAGACTTGGAAGGTGGGAGGATGGGAATGCTCTACCTGTTCTATCTTTAAGAGATTCAACGTCAATAAAAGACCTCAATTTTGTGCCCTTGACCATATCAGAAGCAACCGAGTTTGCTATACCACTACCAAGCGGGGTAATGCATGAGGCAAGTTATGTGATCCTGGTAGCCTCCGTGAACTGTTCTCGGTTGAGATGGTCTCTCTCAACCCTCTGGAGATTATTCAGTCAGTCCTCGTACGTAGTCTCTATTATAGAGTGTCATCTCATTCAATTCCATCTACCGCTGCAACCCCGAGGCCGGATTGAAGTGCTAGATCTGCTCACGGCTGGGCGGAAATTCCTGTCCACTATGGATAGAGAACAAGGGCCGCCACGAGTAAAAGCGTACAGAAACTGCACTCCGAGACGTAACTAAGCGTGGCTGGGTGTCTTGAACCATGAAGGAGTAGGAAGAGTAAGAGGCCAGGCTCAGGAAATACAGAAAACAGCCCATCTCCAATCGCCAGCGAACTGGAGGAAACGAGGATACTAAGTTATTCCTAAATAAACATAACGCTTGAATTCTGCCTCTGCTTTCACAGCAGCTAACGCTGAACTCCATCCTGTGCCGTGCTCTGCACGGGCGTCCAATTCACATTCGGCTGAAACGAAGGCATCGGTTGTTGAGGTATACTCATATCCGGCACTGGACCAGGTTGTTGCGCTTCAACACCCCCGCCACCCCAATCGGCTCCTGCATCAGCTTTTGCCTCGGCTTTGGTGGCAGCGGCACAACAAATGCACGCGAGGCCGGCGCCCACAGCGAGGGACTCGGACAAGATCTTGCCGTGGTTGACAGGCTCACCGTGGGTCTGCTCGCGTTTCTTGGCTGTAGTATATGTCAGTGCAAGTTATTAAAAAGGGGGGAAGACAAAGAGGGGAGAGGAGAGAAGGGAGAGTCCATCCTTACCTTTAAAGTAGTAGTGGATATAGGCACAGATGAATGCAATGAGGAATGCTGCGATGACGATAACGGCAATGTATGCCAGACTCATCTTGGATGATGATGTGATAGGACAGAGAGTTATGGACGTCGTAGATTGTGAAGGCCTCTAGGGATGAACAAGAATCGGGAAAGATCTTTGTATCAAGTTGTGGGTGAGCTGAATGGCGCACGCTCCTTTAAAATACCTCGCTCACGTCCAGCTGGGTTAAACCGTGGTGACTAGAATGGCAGACCCTTTCGATCCGAAGGCCAGCACGGATCGGTCCACATTTCGACTTGTCTGCCTTGCGAGGAGACTGACCTGCGAGGAGACTGACAGGCCGCATGGGAGCCGTCTAAACTGCCTGAGCCATGAAAACGCCGCACCAGGTCTCGTTAGAACCAAAGGTGGAGGTGTCTTGAGAAGAGCAGCCTCTATGTGGCGTCGCTAATTCTGTCGACCGTCGAGAAAATACGAGTATGCCAACAAGATGGCTGGCTAGAAGTCGCTCGCATACAGCTTGTGGCATCTTGTCACGGAGAAACATGCAGCGGTCTCCAGGCTAAGCGTTTGCTTGTTGGTCTCTATCTGCTCCAAGCTTTCTTCCTTTCCACGTGAAAGAAGATGGCAGATGGAACGAGCAGATTTCCTCTATTATTAGTATTCTGCTCCCGGACATGCATTGACAAATCGTTCGTCCGCTTCTTGAATGGGAGAGTCCTCATGATCGAAAACAGAGAGGCCCGCGTCCAGGGTCGAGAACAAAGTCAGGCTGATGCTTCGCACCCGATCTAGGGAGAGGCCCTAAGCGAAGACTTAATCTGTGAGACAGGCGGCCATTTGGAAGGGTCGGGGATCATTCGCTAGTCAAACAGAGAAGCGGCTGAAAGTCTTGCGTCGGGTTGGCAGAGGAAAGGTGACTAGCGCAACAAAAGACATGCTGTTCCAGTCCAGATTGGTTTACTCACTACAAAGGGTGGCATGGCAAGCCGAACCGACCCCTGGGAGGCTTACCAGAGGTGCCATTTGAGCGAGAACGTGCCGCAGTAGAAAGTGCAAGCTGAATCTGGCTAGAGGATGGGTGGCGCGACAGTCCTCACTGCAACGAAGCCTTGTGGTTGCAGCAATTTGCGCGAATCTGTGGTCCAAAGGCCCACTTTGATCCCAAGGGGTGAGTCTCGCTAGCACGTGCTATTCCAGATTAAGACTGACACCAGATCGCGAATGCTGGAGCGTGGAAGTGACCTAAGCCTCCTTTCTTCACCGGTTAGGCTGTGCCAGTGGTTTCGAGAACAGAAATGAATGTCATAGATATCTCGGTAACTGGTCTAAAATATGGTCTTTGAGAAGGCCAGGATGGCAAAGGGGTCTAGCCAAGGCTTGTCCCGGTGTGTGTCACGTGACAGATACTGCATTCCTTCAGATAATTGTCCCATCCTGGTAGACAAAATTGGCCGCTGAGCACATTGTGATTTGTATCCGTGCAGAAACTCTGTATTTTGATGCTCATAGCTTCTGGAATTTGTGGTAACACGTCTAATTCGCTACGATCAAGTTCACAGATGCATATTGAAGTCAGGCACCGGACAACAAACGTTGACGAAGTTGTCATTGTGCCGTAATTGGTCAGCTGCACTATCCGGAATACAGGAGATGTCTGCGCCATCTCGACAAGTCATACAGACGTGAAGGTAATGCAATCGAGCATTTCTGGAACTTCGGCAGGACCCTGCATCACGATGGTTAGCCGCTCAACTGTGGCTTGTTTTGAAGATAACCGGCAAGCACATTCAAGAGCGTGTACACATCGGAATGGTCGGCATAGGATTTCATTACTGTGACAGTCGTGGCCAGGTCGTCTCTGAGCTGCTCTCTGAGTCAGAATAATCGTTGCAGCTCGGGCCATGAGCAGGTGATATTATTCTGAATGCTTTCAGAGTCCTAGAGCTGTGGCCTGAAACAGTAGACCTCGCAGCGGCGCGGGACCACAGGTCTGTAGCGGGGCTTTCTCAGACCACGAAGGTTGATGGCCGAACTCTCGAACGGTGGCAGTGGGTTCCAACAAGTGTGACGTTGCTGTTACAACGGTCGAATTGCTGGCGTGTTCAACAAAGGATAGATACACGTCTTTCCCAGTTTGAAAAGCTGAATGATGCCATCTTTGCCATCAACACTCTGAAATGGCAACTAGCCCTTCTCATCTCACAATAGAGATAGGAGTTGAGACGAGACAGGTCTTGGATTGTTGAAAAAGTTACGCTGATTCTCAAAGGATTATCGGGTCTAGGGCCAGAACTCAAAGATCAAGTAGATGATAAAATACATTGGCTCACCTTGAGGCTATCTTGGGCGTGGGTGTTGCCTAGCCCTGGCTTTGTTCGGTGGCGAAATGTGCAGTTATCACGTGACCACAAACCTTAGCTGCCTATATCGGCGCCTGCTGGTGCCCAGAGATAGCCAGAGCCACTCCGTCCCTGCTGGCCCTTCTACAGGCCCCCTCTCGGAGACAAGCGCGAGCTCGGTGAGATTCACCTGTGACCTCACTCGCCAAGGGGCCGAGAAGTAGTAAATAGTGGATTGTCGAGGGAAGAGTTCGCGGATTGGTCGGGTGGGAAGGGGCTTAAGGTTGACACACCATTCTGGCACCACGCTAGGGGCTGTGCTTTCCTTTCTTGACTTTATCGTGTCTGACTGATCACTGGACTCTCCGGCCCATCGTCGGCAAGCTTGACTACGTCAGGAAAAGAAATCGTGTGCGGCTAAGTATGCATCCAGAGGTGGCTACCGCTGCGGTGTTGATATGTCCAACCTCCTCAGCCCAGGCTCACGCGACCCCGAGCCACATTCATCCACGGCCGTCTTCGAGATGGCTGGCCCGATCCTGTCGCGCACCTCATCTCGTCAGCAGCTCCTCGAACCTGCAAAGGAGCCGACACGTCTGGCCGGCCTGGCTCGCCATACTCTCGGGTTGATCTTACTGCTGTTTGTCGTCTTTTTGTGGACTTTGTCCAATTTCTTAGGGAGTGTAAGGTCTCCTGAAACCTCATCAAAGAGTTGAAGACAATAGACAGACGCTGACAGAGCCACCAGAGCATATTCGCGGACAACACCTACGCAAAGCCCTTCTTTCTTACCTACTTCAACACGTCGATGTTCATGCTGGCCATGATACCGACCTTTGTCCGTTTGGCATGTCGGAATTATAGGGATGGGAGTCTGTTGAAGAGAGTATACTCCACCATTTTACGATCGAGGCATAGAACCGTCTACAATGAGCCGGAAACGGACACGGAGTCTGAGGCATTCCTTAAACCCCCGAGTACTCGGTCCTCGCGGCGGCACAAATATCTCGGTCTCCTACCCACTGCTCGGTTGTCGTTCGCCTTTTGTATGCTCTGGTTCGGGGCAAACTATTTTGCCATGGCGTGTCTGCAGTACACGACGGTGGCCTCGACCACGATCCTGACGGCGACGTCTAGCATCTGGACTCTGCTCATAGGCGCCCTGACGCGGATTGAGAGATTCACTTGGCGCAAGCTGTGCGGCGTCCTCGCCTCCCTGGTTGGCATTGTCCTGATCTCTCATGCCGACTTCACCTCAGACGGCACCGCGTCGTCCACATCACCGCCACCACCATCACAGATGAATTATGGGGGTGGAGGTGGGGCCATGTCCCTGATGGCAACGAGAGCGATGGACTCGTTCCCCGACAAACCGCCCAGCGAGCTGGCCCTCGGCGACGCCCTGGCCCTGCTATCCGCCGTCCTGTACGGTGTCTACACCATCACGTTGAAGAAATCCTCCCTCACGGCCGCGCCACTCGAACTCGACATGACGCTGTTCTTCGGTCTCGTCGGCACCTTCAACCTCGTGCTGCTGCTCCCCCTCTTCCCCGTGCTCCACTTCACAGGCCTCGAGCCCTTTGTGATGCCACCCACGCGCCGCGTCTGGGCCATCTTGATCGTCAACAGCATCAGCAGTTTCGTCAGTGACATCTGCTGGGCCTACGCCATGGTTTTGACCAGTCCGCTGGTCGTCACCGTCGGCTTGAGCCTGACCATCCCGTTGAGTCTGGTCGGAGAAATGGTGCTGCAGAGCCGCTATGAGGGCTGGCTTTACTGGCTCGGCGCCGCCGTCGTTGTCGGCAGTTTCTTATTTGTCGATCGGGAGGAGAGTAAAGATGACGCAGAAGGAGAGACGGCGGCTGGGAGTGGCGACAGGACCGTGGGCGATCCCTCAAGTCTGCGCGCTGATGGGGTGCTTGCAAGAGAGGTACGAGGATCTGAAACTGAGAATCGGTCGGTCGACATGGACGGTGATCCAATTGGTGACGTAGAAGCTGGTTCTTCCACGGTCAGGGCACATGACAGCAACGAAGAATCCGATTGATGAAATAGAAGCTAGTTCCAGAGTGTACAGACCGACACAAGCGAGATACCAGTAGAGCCTGTTCGAGGACGCCACTCTGCTGCACAAGCTCAGTGAAATCTTTCTGGCTTTGTAGGTCCACCCAGCGTATAAACCTGTGACAGACATAAGCTCTTGCACCACAGTTTCTCTATTGCAGTCTTGGATCCATCTTGTTCTCTACCGCCTGTGTCAGTGCATGTGATCCGTTGGCTCTGGCCACAGTCTCGCTGGCGACGTAGATGGCTGCCATGATTATCCGGTGTACAGCTTCGCCGGAGCGCACCCTTAGCATGATGACAGCTAATCACTGGATATCACTGGATATCGACAAGCCAGAACTGTCCAACCGGGCCATTGGGAAGGAACAGCACAGCCCTTCACGCGGCGATGCTGGGTGAGGCTGTGCAAGGTCGGTTTTCCCCTGAACACGTCATACGTCGGATTGCCCGAACCCACAGCGTGTGATTTCAATCAAACGCTCGTTGCACGGTCTGCTGCCGTTCAGATATTGTCTTAAAGTCATGACTGTGCCAACCTCCTTGGAATAATGTCACTTTGGTTATAGTGGGATGCACAGTTCATGTCCTTCAGATGAGGTGAGTTGCGATATTGACGCCACCGGGATGCCTCATCGAAATCACGCTGACGCCCCCGCTATCAGCGACAATCCGGCCTTCGACCAGGCCTACCAGCAGTTCCTTCAATCTCTCTCTGAGCAAGAGCGTCGGCATTACTCGCCATGCGCATCCACTGACGACTTGCTGGATGGCCTCAAAAAACTGGATATTCTTTCGAAGCAGCGTCAGAGGCGGCGTAGCACGCGCTTCATCGCCTGCATCCAGAAGTTCAGTGATCGCCTCCGGCCTTATTTTGACGTGATCCAAACATTTATTCAGTCCAATCCGAAGTATGCCGCTCTCGTTTGGGGCGCCCTTCAGCTTGTCTTGGAGGTGGGAACACTCACACCCCCTTACTGCCAGTAAGTCTCGGTTTGCTAAAGATGGTTTGTGCAGCTGGCGAGTAATTTCGTCACCTTCTTCGAGAAGCTGGTGAAGTTTCTTGAACGCCTCGCGGATGTGTTGCCCCAGTGTGAGCAGATTGCACGCTTGTGCCAGAATCTGTGTTCCACGCGGATGAAGTCTCATCTGGAGGCTGTATACATAGACCTCTTTCGCTTCTTCCAGAGCGCGGCCCGAGTATTTACTAAAGAAGATGGCAGTGAGTCTCGAATACATCCTTCTCGATTCTCTATCCTGGCTGAATTAGGACAGGCATCAAGAAAACACCAATGGTGTTGAGTTCAATTCTCTGGACCCCGTTCGATGCTCGCTTTAAAGATCTGCTTGAAGAGATGAAGTACCACCAAAGACTTGTCCAGGCCGAGTTCATCCTCCTGCAAGCTCAGGCCGCCAATGATGCAGAATCGGCAGCTTCTCAAGAGCGATATCTTGCAGCTGAAGAGCGTAAGCGGTCTGAGGAGGCCAGAAAGAGAACAGGACAAGTCCTGGGCCAGACGGAAGAGGCTAGAAGACTGCTCGAGGAAGAGCATAAACGTTGGTCACATCCTTCCCGTCGAGAGGCAGGAGCATTCTCTAACATATTATCAAATCAGGTGCCGCATGCAGCCGAATTCAAACGTGGCTGTCTCCGCCGGCGTTTGCTGAGGTGTTACATAAGTCACAAGAGCTGCGAGAAGACAACACTAACGGCTGGATATTCGAAAACCCGACGTTCAAAGACTGGAGATACTCTGATTGGTTGGTTAAACCGGATCCGAGAGACAGAAGTATGGGCGCAAAGACGCTATGGGTTCACGGTAAGGCTCAAATGTATACCTGTAATACTGATTGCACAGGCGCCTCATGAGTCGAACTAAAGCCCTCGCGCCAGACCCTCTTGACTGATTGCTAATGCCTATTGATTTAGGGAATCCTGGCTCCGGCAAGACAGTCCTGGCATCATCGGTCATTGAAGAGTTTCAACAGGACATTGACACCCACAATGTGGTTTATTTCTTCTTCAAATCCGATGACGTCAGACAGAGAGATCCTGCTGCCGCTTATAGGTCTGTCCTGGCCCAGATCTTGCAACTTCACCGCCAAAACCAAGACATCATTGATAAGTTTGCCTTTGCTCACGAGGCATCTGAAGGCTCTCTGAGTGCAACTTCAGGCGAGCTCGTTGAGCTCTTTCAGATGTGCCTGCAGGATCTGGGGCATGTGTACCTGATCCTTGACGGCATCGACGAATGTGATGATAATCCATCCCTCATTCGAAATCTCCGCTGGATTGCTGGGCACTGTTCTGCCAAGATCCTTCTGTTCAGCCGGCTCAATGTCGCGAGTCTCTCTCGTATGGTGCCAAAGGATTTTCGCCTTGCCGTCGACCGTACCTCTACAAATGGAGATATCAGGCTCTATTTAACTTCTCAAATAAATCAGATGATCGATGAGGACCTTTTATTGCCTGTTGAGGAAACCTCTTCCTTGGTGGATCACCTGGTTCGCGGCGCCGATGGAATGTTCCTCTGGGCAAGACTTATGATCAGTTTTTTGAGACTACCATACCTCCTGACTCCAGCCCACCGGTTACGGGCGATCAAGGATGTCACCATGCCCGAAGGCTTGGAAAACATGTACAACAGGATTTTGGACCTCATCAACGGAGCTGGTCAGACGCAGAGGGACCTTGCCCGACGGGTCATAGTGTGGTTGACTTACTCCATACGACCTCTCACCGGCCGCCAACTCTACGAGGCTCTAGAGGGTGTTGATATCGGCCCCGCAGACAACGGTCCGTCCCAATTCCACCATTGGGCAGAAGCAGTGATACTGGCCTGTGGAGGATTGATCGAACGCTATCTGCTTGACAGTGGAAATCAGTTCACAACCGCATCCGAACCGTGCTTCCGTTTTATCCACCTGTCTGTGAGAGAGCACCTTGAGCATATCGGACATGCTTTTCGAGCCAAAGAGGGGATTCAATCTCTCATACCACCAAAGTCCGTCGCCAACCTCAAACTCACCACGTCTTGTCTCCAGAGCCTGATTTCTCATGCTCCGCAGCAGCCACCACCGCCTCTTTCTGGGATTGGCAACAAACGAGCTTGTGCCTTGATCTCTTTCGCAGGATACGCGGCATCTAATTGGATGTTTCACTTGGCCCATACGGCTTGCGACGCCGACTTCTCGGAAATGACAACGTCTTCCAGTGTTCATGATGACGCTTTGAAGTTGGCATCAACATGCCGAACCTTCCTCGGTAACCCGCTAGTCGTTAGTGCTTGGCTGGAGACATGTTACTACTCGATCCGACCTCTTCCTCCTCCCCAACTCCAACCCATTGAAGAATGGGCTGTCTGGGCGGCGCAGCGGCCCGAGCAGTTGCCAGTGTCGACAGCACTCCGGAATTTGTCACAGTCTCTACTTGAATTCGTCCGTGATATGAACAAGTTCATAGACGTGTGGGGCTTCAAGTTGACCAAGTCTCCACCTATCATCTGGGATGAAGCACCGGCTTTCGCAAACAGTCGTTTCCTCACACCAAGTTCGACGACGGATGTTTCCTATCTTGTTCCAAAGAGACTCGAAAGCGAAGAGATCAGCTCTCGGCCTCTCTGCACCATATCAGCAACGGCCTCAGATGGACGCTTCAATGGAGTCCTCAGTATCTGGCCCTCAAAAGCATATGAACGGCGTTGGAAGGATCTCAACTCCCAAGAGTCGTATTCTTCGATGCGCCATCTCTGTGGCGGCTGGATTGCGAGATATGAGGCCTACACGATCAAGAACAAAGCTGCCCGAGTTGCCGATATCAAATTACCGTTGGATGAATCCGAAGTATGGCTCCAGATGCGACAGTCCTTCCGCCAAGAATATACGGATAGTTGGAAGACCTCATTCCCACTCGTCATCAGTGGCGACACCCATTCATTCGTGGTTCTTCGAACCCTGTACACGCTGCAGCCGGCAACGGATTCATCACCGGCCTTGTGGAGATCTGTCATCATTCCTATGGATTTCTCAAAGGCGGTATCTGACAAATGGTCCGATGACTTGGAAGTTTTCGATCCCCACAAAGAATCCATCCGGAACCTGCCACCAGCTCTGCAGTTTCTTCACCGTTCTATGTATCAGTATTCTTTTTCTTTCAGCTCGAATGGACGCTTCCTCTTCTTCTCCGATTCTTGCCAAGACCTTTTCATTTATAGTCAAGTGGCAGTCTTTGAGATACAGAACAAGCACCAACTGGACGTTAGAGTCGTGGCAGCAGGGACGATAGGCTCACGCCAGTGGGGGTTGATTGACAAGGTTGCTTTTCACCCCACGTTTCCGTTGCTGGTTATGTGTAATGGCGGATTCGTGAATCTGTGGAACTTTGAAAAAGGTGTGCTGTTTGGTACAAATGTATGACGGTCCCGTACTAACGATAAGCAGGCATAGAAGAGATGATATTGTTGGAATACGACGAATCAATGCGATTCCGCCGGTTCGAGACGATTGTGTTTTCGGCTTGTGGAAGGTACATTGTTGCCACGACAAAAAACACCTCAATCGTTATTCCGATCCCTGGAAAAGAGCTGCAAGCTTTCCTGGCCGATAGCGTCGACACTATCACCAGAGAGGAGTCTGAGGTAAATCAGGGAGAGATTGCCCATGTCGGGTGTCTGGATGTCTCTGCTTTTCATTTTCGCCCCGGCCAAGTCCTCCAGAGCGGCTATCTCGCATCTCAAGGGGACGGACAAGCATCACAAGTCATCACCCTCCTTGCCGACGAGCAATTACAAGTAAATTTGACGAGCGACGACTGCCAGGAGCTAGTCCAGTCTTTAGAGCTCGTGGAACTACCAAACTTTCCCGGGCTCGAGAAGACTACTCCAGTGTTGAAGATGCCTGACACCATTGAAGATCCAGTCAGAGTCATCATGAACAAGACGGCACAAAAAGGATACAGCTTGACGGAGCCACAAGACGAGCGGTTGCCCCTCATTTTCGACCGAAACTCACGCAACATACAGCACACAGTCTCAATACGGGGCACCCGAGAGGACCCATCCAAGCGGAAGGCTGAGGATGCTTTGATTCCTCAAGGGCTTGGCACAGCACCTATAATGAACAGAGTTGTCGGTTTGGGGGCTGACAAGATTACACGCGCTTTTGATTCTGCAGTCGCTAGCAATCTCAGCGACGAGCCTGCCACCAAACGCATCAAGATTCTGGGCTCGCTTCCCTAGTGGGATGGTGGGATAGAGTGTGATCTCACTCAAGTCGGCGCAAAAAGCTTCGGGCGACAAGAACTCACCGATCAATTGGCTAGAGTAGATGATGTCGCTCACACGGAAAAGACCGTGCTGATATTGTGGTGGCGGTGGTGGCGGTGGTGCAAGAGTGTGTCCAGTCCGCATGCTGTACTTTGAGTTCTGCGGAACTGCGGCATGTCGTTCTTGACAGTGATATATTCTGCGCTCCCGCATTCTGATACCTTTGTCACCGCCGGAGGGCAAGCCAGTCATTGGCGTCTGAGAAGAGCTTTGTGTCCTTGAAATCCTTTCCTGCATGCTGGGCGCCGGCATAGACCTGGATGCGCTTAGCATCACCCGGTTAAAGTTCAAAGTAGAGAGTACTTACCACGTCCCACAGTTTCCACGCGGTGTCGAGACTTTTGGTCAATGTGCCTCCCTTGACTTGTTGAAACCAGCCATACTTTTCTTCCTGCGCTTTGACCTTCGCTTTGAGCTCTTCGGTAATTTCGGATTCTTCGTTCAAGGCGTCTAGATACGTCTTGACAGCTATCCCCAGTCCGGAGCCGTTATCGAAAGCAAAGGGAAGACTGTCGATCTTAGTGACGTTTACCGCAGCGGAAGCGAGGCACATACCTTTGGGCCAGCTCGAACCAGTCGTCCCGACTTCGTTCAACCTCCCCACTGAGAAACATACTAACCAGGACGGTTTCTATGAGATCACGCAGCGATGTCCGAACAGCGGTGATCATCCAAGCAAACGACAGCAGTTGCCGATCGAGAGGGCCGACCCAGCCCATAGGTTTGTGGCGTATTCTCCCCAGGCAAGCGACTTTGGAAATGAGATTGGTATTCACTTTGTGCTGGTAGCTTTTGTCTGGTGCAACATGTCAGGAGATCCCGTGCTCGGGAATCGATCACATACCCGTCTTGGAAACCGACGTGCCGACCACAGAGTTTCCGTTGAAAAGGCCCAGTCTCAGCATCTCGACGGCTAGAATGGCGCCTTCTTCGGAGATTCCACCGTCTACGGCAGCAAGAGCACTTTCGAGCGCCAAACCCCACGGCGTGAGCTCATGTTTTTCATCGATAAAGTCGCGGGTCTGTAGGAAGCGCCAGATGGTATTGGCAACAATCTCATCTTTCGACCGTAAAGCTGGATATTCCACTCTGGTCTTGGTGATCGTCTTCGCGGCGTAATCTTTGTCTTTGAGGGACTGCAGGCAGGCTAAAAATGTAGGATGGTGCTATACAACGTCAGCTGCTTCACGCCTCCTGGTGTCAAGGTCACCCTACCCCGGATGTGCCAGCGGCTGGATCAAGAAGACTTCCCCGCACCTTCCACTGGGACAATTTGGAAATCAACGGCGCCGTATCCTTGATTTCGATGGTCAGATTGCTGGTGTCCCGGCCATCCCACGTCTTGAGCTTGACGCTCCTCGACTGATAATAATAGTTGAGCGATTCCGCGAGCATTTTGAGTGCTTCCGTACGTAGGGGGTTCAGCTGCTCGATGACCAGGCGTCGATAGGGCTCGGAATCCAGGACGCCGCCCGGTAAAGAGAGGTCAATCTCTTCTGAGGTCAGCCAGTTGGGTATTTGCGGGCCCAAGATGCCTTTCGAGATGTAGAAGAAGAGTTCTTCCGGCAGTCGGTGCCCCACAAACTCATGTACATCGCCGGGGGCCCGATCAAAATCCAGAGGAGCGACCACTCCGTTCTTCTCGAGAACTACGTGATGCCTGATGGTCATGACCGCTTTCTTGTACCGGTCGGCGTACTGCAACGCCTGGAGCTGTGGGTGCTCGCGGTGAAAGTTGCACAGCTGCAGCACACTCCTGCCGGCATTATTGAGGAGAGAGATTGCGTCGGATATGCCGACCTGTTTGGTCGCCGCCATTTGCTCCAGGATAGGGAAAGTCGGGAGATATGAGGTTCCCAGCAACAGCTGAGCATCTCGAAAGAGGTCGCTGCTGGCTTTGAAACGTTCATCGCACGAAGATTTGCTGATCCAGTCAAATTTGAGGCTATTCACATTGAAATCCGTCACGACCTTGTCTACTCCGAAGAGAAATAGTTCGGTGGATCCCATGACGGCGTCGATATATTGTTCGGGGAGCTTGAGGAGATAAGACAGCTGAAGCGATGTGAGCGCAATGCCATCTACAATCAAGGCATACCGACCTGGGCGACGGCACTGTACGGGGCGACTTGATAATCCACCTTGTGTTGTACCAGCAATTTCTGTAGATACCGACACATCGTTTCGACAGGATATTCTGACCGTGTCAGCAGCGTGGTCCTGACGACATGGAGGCCAAAGACACCCACTCGCTCGGCTAAAGTCGGCGACTGTGGCCTTGCTGTCCAAACTGAGGTAGTGATGCCACGCCTCGTCCTGCGCTCTTATGCTCTCAACCGACCGGGAGTCCGGCAGGGTCTTGTTCACAAAATCCAGACCGTTAAAGACGAAGATGGGAGTGACGCCAGCTTCGTGGAGTGTCTGGATATCATCTTCGATCACTTTGGTCAAGCAAAAGGGCAGTCCTCCGAGCGCGTGCTTCAACGGCTCTTCGGGGGTGCCATTCAGGCGCAGGTCGAGGTAGAACGAGGCGTCGATGCCAATGACCGCGTCTTTGAGAATCGAAAGGGGATAGACCTGGACAAGTCTGTCCTTGGCCCACTGGTCGAACTTCTGGACTAAGAGACGCGGTTAATGGGCGTCAAGGATGAGGATTCGAAAAGATATAATACCTGACATGGTGGCTGGAACGAGTCTAACAAACGAGCGTAAAGAAGTCTGATTAAGAACGAAGAGCGCAAAAGCCAACGGAGCAGCGAGGCCGCTGAACAAAGGATACTGGTGAGATACACAGATATTGACTGGCTTCAAGGTAAATGCCAAGTGCGCAGCAACAAAGACAAGAGCTGGAGAGTTGGCAAGGCTCGCCCACACGGGAGCTAAATGGTGTGGGGCGCTGGACCCGGCTATTTGTGCTACAAGCATTGTGCCTGGTTTAACATCGCCAAAGCACCCCGGTATATTCAGCTGCTGCTCACTCTTCTGACCTCATGGGATAGTCTGCCTCGATCGGAGACGTATATGGCGCCCATTGTCATGCGCCCAGTATGTTTCTTGGGCGAGTTGCCGCTTCAGCAGATAGTAGAGCCCGCCGCTCAGTCTTTCTGGAATCATCAACCCATCAAAAATCCAGACTCTTTACCACGTCGCCAGAACTTTCTAAATATTGCTCTTAAAGGTCAAGCTCGAGACGTCGGAAGAGAAAGGCAGCCGGGTTCAAGATGCCCGAATCAATGATGGTCTGAACCTACGCCATTGAGAATCGATCTTTTTGCCTTCGTATCAAATGTCAAGCAGCGGTTCCCGGCTGGCCAGCTTTGTTCATTCTGAACCCATAGGTCGCCTCTAACCGGTTGGTCAAGTGTTCTCGCGCCGTGATGGCACGCTTCGTCGCCGCACCTCCTCCATAGCCGACCTCGGTTCCGTCTTCCAGGATCCTCTGTGCCACCAGCTTGCTCGGCACCGGTACCAGGTCGGCGTCATCAGCAGGGTGGCAGAAATAGGCGATGGAGTATCGGTCTTCGCCACCTCTCCTCGCCTGTCTGGGGAAGATGACCCGGTGGACGGTGCTCTTCAACAGCCCATTTGTCCAGTAGGAAAGCAGATCGCCGATGTTGACCAGGATGGGTGGTAAGGTGGCCGATGTCTTATACCCGTCAGGAATGACGGGAACGGGGGCCCACTCATCCTCGGACGTCCTGATTTCCAGTCCCGGCTGCGAGGGCCGCTGGAAAAGCAGTGTGATGCTTCCATAATCCGAATGAGCCCCGGCGCGGACGTCGACTTCAGGCTGATAGTCGCTGTCCGCGGGGATGGCGGGATAGTACAGCCAGCGTACCGTGCAACCACTGGGCTGTGTGTGACGGGATGAAAAAAAGGTTGGTTCTTCGACCTCGAGCCCGAGTGCCAGCAGGTCCAGGATGCGATTGCACACGGCTCTGCACCGCGCCTCAAACTGGACCAGCTCGTCCACATACTTTTCCAGCGCCTTGGGCATGGGTTGCTGCGGTTGCCCATCTCGGAGCTCTCCGATGTTGAACACCTCTTTGAAGTCGCCTTTGCGCTGCCGTTGTGGGTCGAGGATCTCTCCCTGCAATCCGGCCCATCCGCGGTTGCTGTGGTCAATTCGACATGCCTCCTTCTCCGCTTCTGGCAATGCAAAAAAGTTGCGCGACAGTTCGAATTCACGCTCCACCATGCGCTCCATGAAGCCCGTGCCGTTGGTGTCGATGTACAGGAATCCATATTCTCTCGCGGCCTGGAGCAATTTCTTGCCGACCTCGGGTGTCATGTCTGAAATATCTATGACCGGCAGCTGAATACCGCTACTGGTCTCGCCCATGGAGCCCATGTTGGCTTCGAGACGCACCGTTGGCGGTATATATTCAAGTCGATCAGATGACGGTACAAGGTGGGAACTTTTGGTTCAGGCCGCCGAGGAGCGTCTAATGCACGATGGCGTCCTTTAGCGACTCAGAAACAATGACCATGGAGAATCTTGCAGGATCGAATATATCAGAAGAGGGGAATGGTCTAAATACTTGCACCTGAGAGCCCTCAGCAAAAAGCGGCGACCTCCGACGTGTCAGTCAACCAACCCAATCAATTCACCAGCGGCAGATGGGTACCAGAGAGCGAGATCACCAACCACAGGGCGAGGTTTAAAGTGCCGTTCAATGCAATCTTTGCTGGGTGCGCTAACAATTCATTCATGATTACTTTGTTCGATATCATGGAGCCCATCTTCCGCGTGCTAAATTCAAAGGCCAGCCGCAACCCCAAGTATACTCCCGGCATGCGGATACTCTTCGTAGCCCTCTCTGCATCAGTAGGTTCTCTTGCGGTGGTATTTGGTATATATGTGCCGGAAACGACTAGCCTTCAACCGCCGTCGTCATGCCATGTCAATCCCTCACTGTACATCGTTCGTGCTCAGGCTGCCGTGTCTCAAACGGATGAGAGCGTCCGCACAGGTAACCTGGTGGTGATGGTGGTGGTCGTCGTCCATTGTGCCCGTACACCGGGGCTGCTAACAATTCAGAGACTCCGAGGCTATGCAAAACAAGTCATATAGACTCCGCATGGTCCGTCAAGGGGGTGCTTGGCACCAGTGCCGGTGCATACTCCAAGACTCACGTTGACATTCCTACACGAGTCAGAAAGTCGGTGAGATATCCAGTGACAGACATACCTTGCTGCAATACTTGGTCCTTCGGCAGCGTCTGCATTTGGCAAACTGCCGGGTGTATTCCTCCCATTTGCCGCATTGATAATTGGCACATTGCCGAATGCCTCCACGGGCGTCGTCGCGGCGGCAGAGATTGCGCATCACCACGCAGGCCCAGTATTGCATATCTTTGGAGTGATGACGGACCGTGAATTTCTCGACCAAGGGGAAGATGTTGTAATCATCCGGCTGAAGAAACTCCTCGTCGTCATCCTCACTGGGCTCGGGCAGAGGCGCACCGCCAGGAGCGGGTCCGTAAATCTTTTCCACTTCTCGGTCAATCCGGAGTCGGGGGACCAGGTGCGTGGCCTGGAAGTAGTGGCGGAGGTAACAATATTTCGAGATGTAGGCCAAGAGTTGAAGGCCCATCAACACGTCTTCATCGCGCGGCATCAGCGCGTTGGTCGACACGGTTGTCGTGGCACTTCTCAAAAACAAGTTGGGATAGGCGTTGAGCGGAATCGCGGGTGAGGCGGTGGTCGTTTGCGCGGCGGGCATGGGCGACGTGGCGTCGTGTGGCTGCGATATCAGGGGATTGGTGATGGCCGTCACCGTGGGGGTTTGTTGAGAAGCCAAGTCCATCTCGTCGGCTTCTGGCATCGGTTGAGGCGCAATCGTCAGCGTCAGCGCGGTCCCACTGTCCCCGTGGCGCGCTCCATCTTCCGGAGTCATGTCTCTCGTCTGGCCTCTGCTGCGCACGGGATTGCCGTCCTGCTCGACCGTGGGGTCGTCGTCTCCGGCCGTGACATCTTCCATGCTGGCATCATCGGTGTCGCCCGAGGTGGAGATTTGATGCCGAATGGAGGGCCGTCGTAGTCGACCACCGATGGGAGAAAGCATGCCCCGCTGGAGAGGCGCCGACGGCGTGGTGGGGGAGTCCGGGTTCGACGTGACCCCGGTCTGGACAGCCGGCAACATGGACCGGAGACGATCAGCCTCTCGCACGGGGCGCAGCGAGAAGCCATCCGAGGTGTCCATCGACGGCAGCGCCGTGGCCGGTGGATGCAGGGTGCCCGGCAGCCGTTGAAAAGGCCCTCTTCCATCGTGGCTTCGATGATGGTGATGGTGATGCTGCGGCGGCATATTCAAATCCTGCTGAGACCGGGAAAACACCGTCCGCTCGGGAGGCGAGGTCATGGCCGCGGCCGGGGTGATGTTCATCTCCATGGTGCTTGCTTCGCCGGGGCCGAATGCTTGAGAGAAGGTCTGGGATATGTCGAGCGAGGGCGGCGGGGCCTGACGGCGACCTTGTCGGTGATCGCCAGTGGCGTTCAAATGCTCGAAAAAGGATGTTCTGGCGATGGCATCATGTGTCAGATCGCGCGAGAGTTTCGATGACCTGGAGCCGGCGCAGTGTTTGGCCGCGCTTCTTTTGGCTTGCTCGGCGTCCGCTTTGGCCTTTTCCCGCTCGATGACCAATATATAGTCCCACAGGATCGTGGCAATCACCGGGACCATATCAGCTTCCACGACCCGAGTTCGGACATTTTCAGAACCTCTGACGCCAATGTTGACGATACACTGGAAGGCGAGATTCCATTTCCACATGTGCATTTCATCTTTGCTCCGGCCTTCTTTCAGAATGCACACCAGCCGCTCGACGCCACCATCGACGGTCAAGATGTCACGTATCCGCGCCGACGAGGTGGTGAGGTAGGCGAGGTGATTGAGGGAATTGATCAGGGGGAGCGTCGACGTGCAATCTAACGCTCGGCGGTCGTAGAGCGTGGTCGTGATATGGACCGATGCCTTGTTGACGTTCGGAATGCTGAAGTTGACCTCTCTCATCGTGACCACGCCGCGGTGCGCCTGAGTCCGACCATGCACAACGAAGCGAGATTCAAGCGGATCAAGACTTTAGAGCCCACCGCCAATGGAGCGCTTTCGAAGAGTGGTCGAATGGGCACGGTGTGGCCACAATCGCGTATCCTCGGGTGTATCCTTGGATTGTATCCTCAGGCTCGACGAGCGACGGGAGGAGGGCGGCGTGCCCAGGCTCGATTGGTGTCTGCCGGAATCCAACTTCGTCCAACTAGCAAGTGGTATAAAAGAGGCCAATGGCCATCAAGAGACGTCAGTCGCGAAGCGGCGAGAAGACCTGACCGGCGACCAGGAGAAGGCGATCTGGGACGACTGCGTTCGTTTGCCTCGTAATCAATCGCTGCAGAATGGCTCGACCGGTCTGGAGTCAAGCGGCGGCAGAATGGTCGTGGCTCTGACCAGTCTGGGGAGAGAGTGGAGGATCGTCGTGGTCAGACAGACGCGAGAAGATCGATGTGCACGTAGGTAGGGTAGGGAGGCTAGTGGTCGGAGTTGCGAGTGGCGGAGACTAGATTCGAGAAAGCGCTGAATCGTCTGACGGACGAGAGGATGGGATGGAAATGCTAACAAGGAGCGTCAAGGCAAGATGGACGGCTAGATGGACGACGAGATGAACAGCAGAAGAGAATCGTGGTGGCGGAGGTGCGAGAAAAGTGCTGGTCGTGGCGACGGCCGTGGTGGAGGAAGAGGAGGAGGTGTTGGTGGCCGCCCGTCTCAGGTTGCAGCAGCGCAGGCCCAATCTCTTCGGGGCCAAGACACTGACTGCTTCAGCACGACCCAATTTGCCATTGGCAACCAGCCTTTAGCTCGGCTGCTACGATCGGACAGACGCCCGCCAGAATTTTTTACTCATTGTTGTTCTTATTCGCTTTCCCGTCCATGTCTCTGCGACGAGGAATAACATATACAGACGTGAACTCTGGTCGGCAAACTACACAAGACAACCGCTTGCCACGGAATGAGCCTTAGCCTGCGAGACATTCAGGTGGCCACCCCTGTGGTCGGTCGGCCATCTTGGCAAAATGCCCCAGCCCGTCGCTGTTTTTCCGCTGGGCTGCTGACATATCCCGCAGAGCCTTGCGCCGCGAGTGGCATATGCCCTCGTGTGCTTAGATAACCTGTCATGGTGGTTCTCTTGTATATGCGAGACCCGACAAAGCGCTCACCTCCCTGCTCACCTGCCTGATCGCCCTCTCCCGGCGACGCAACTGCGACGCTTTTCGACACTTGACCATTCCGCGGGGTTTGGATTAGGAGATCCGGACGACCTTTTTTTAAGGTGGCAAGGATCAGACCCAATCACTGCTGCAGGGGTTCCATCCGTTAGCCTGGCCTTGTCGACCACGTCGGTGGTGAGACTCGATGCTATGCCATGGGTGCTGAGCGTCAGGATACAGTGACTGGTACCAGGTCAACGGAACGCCTTTTCAAATTGGTGGTCAACACCTCACGGAGCCGTCCGTGCTTCGACACGGCCGGGACCAGACGTGCGGACTCAGGTCTTGAGTGTCTTGGATGCTGAAATGATTCCCAGACGACATGAATCAAGCAAAGCGCTCTTCGTCTCAAAGTGCCCGTCTGCCATATTGCCATGGACAGGTCTACACGGGGACGGACGGCGATGTTTATCATTATTCTTCTCTCCAAGGAGGGCGGGCACCGTGGCAGCGCCTCTGCGCGGTCCCCAGCGCCTGCTGAGCCAATCGTGGGCCGGCGTGTCGATCATCCCACCAATCTCGCGCCCGGGGGTGGCAATCAATGATAGTCCCGGACCGATGTTGGCCTCGTGGCAATGGCGTTTGAATTGCGAGACCATCAGCAGGAGAACGCTGTCAACTTTGTTCTTGTACAAGCGCAGGCGATGCCCTCTGTCTGGCCGAGGCCGGACCGTTTTTTCAAACACTCGCTGTGAAGTCGGTCGTTGCAAAATACCACGGGAAAAGAAAGCTCCAGCAAGAGATAATTTCTTCTTTCCGAGCTTCATCGTTCATCCGCCAGGAGAGTGAGCAGGCAAAACGGACGGCAAAGCTGCAAAGAGCACGAGACAGACGACATCGGCGCAAGGGGCTAGGCCAGGCCGGTCTCGATTCTCGCAACTTTGCTGGAGCTCGGATGTTGATCATGGGAGCTTTTTACCACTTGCCGAAAGGACATGCAGGATTCGTTGCACCAGGCTCACCATCCGTACGGAGACGTCTCGGATGAACTGTGTGCGGTCTGATGGTCTGACGGTCTTTTGCGATGGGAAGCAGATCGCTATGTCCCAGCTTTTCCTCTCCCCCTCCACGACTGGCTAGGGTCGTGATCAACCAGATCACGCTGACCCGGCATCATTGCTAACACGATAGGCGAGTGAGGGTCGGCACACACGTGCTGGAGCACCCGCACAATGGCGAGCTAGCAGACAGGAAGGAAGGCCAGATCCTTCGAGTACTGCCGATCAGGAGTGCGCGTTCGTCCGATCATTACGAAAGGATGAAGATCAGTCCTGTATGTGGACTGCGGGAGGAAAGTGAGAAAGACCAAGGATGCACGACTACTGCTGGTAGTGCTACACCACTAACGGTCCTTTGAACATGGGCGGGATGGCCTCCTGCTTGGTGGTCGCTTTTCACCCGCTGGCGGAAGTGGCCGCGTCTGACCATCCACCACACCCTCAAGCGGCAAAGACCACGGCCGACAGGAGACCAGCGACGAGTAAAGAGAGGAGAGCGACCCAAGGTCAGGCCCAGGCTAAATCAGGGAGGGAAGTGGCAGGACCACAGCGGGACCCGGCCAGCGTACCCTCTCTTCTATACCCTGCCTGGCTCTCCCACCGTCCAGGAGTACCCGCTCCAGCAAGTCGGGGCTCCAACTGACCCATTTGCAAGGTCCGAGCCCCAATGATGGGTCTCCCGTCCTCGTCGACCGTCGTTCCACCCATGCACGCTGTGCAATCTCGCCAGGCTCGCGAGGACAAGCAGCACCAGCATCTTGCAGTGGGTGTCTAGCTAGTCAATGAACCGCCTAGGGACGAGGGGCCGCCACTCTGCGAATGCCCTGCCATTGCCTTGCCAATATGCAGGATGCTGTGTAACTAGCTCAGAAGCTTGCAGACCTTCGGCTGCTGCTAAGCCAGCCGGAGCTGATCTGCTGTGCTTCCGCACCCGAACGCCCAAACTTACTGAAGTGATCTTTTCTGGCATTCTGTTCCATCCTCCGTTGCCAATACCCTAATCCTTTGCTGCTCATCCTCAGCGCCCCCACGACCCGGTCATTCGACCACAGCCCCCCTGTGCGCGCACCTGCATCGACAGACGACGACCTCGTAACCGTCGTCGATCTCTTTTCGTAGGCTCTTCGGGCCCGTTGCATTGCCGCATCAGAGCTTTGCGACGGCTTGTTGGGTCGACCGCTGCAGTTGGACCAGATTTGTCCCTGATACCAGCCTGCATCCGTCGAGCTTGTTCTCACGACGACAACGCCAGATCTTCCCCTCGTCTCGCCTTTCGCCGAATCATCCCTTTCGATAGTGGGCGTCGCATTTCGTCCGCCGAGTGCGTGTTTGCCGACGGAGACAGCTCGCTCGCCGTGATCCTCCCCCGTCCTCTCTCTCTTCACATCTTCCAGTCCCTCTCGGGGGGCTGATCGAGCGACAAGATGTCGAGCGACTTAACCGGGGAGCAAATGCAGGCCAAAATCACGGCCGCGAGGCGAGAAGCCGAAGGGCTGAAAGACAGAATCAAGCGCAAGAAAGATGACCTGGCTGACACGAGCTGTACGTTGTCGTCGCTGTCACTTCCCTGACCCTCTCCCTGACGTGCTCCATCCTCGTCTGTTACTGACGGTCGGCGCTCCCAGTGAGACAAGTCGCACTGAACAACACGGAGCCACTCCCTCGGATAGGCATGAAACCTCGCAGGAACCTGAAGGGCCACCTGGCCAAGATCTACGCGATGCACTGGTCGACCGATCGACGGCATCTGGTGTCGGCGTCGCAAGATGGAAAGTTGATCATCTGGGATGCCTATACCACCAACAAAGTCCATGCCATTCCGCTCCGATCGTCCTGGGTCATGACCTGCGCGTACGCGCCGAGTGGCAACTTTGTGGCCTGTGGTGGCCTGGACAACATATGTTCCATCTACAACCTGTCCACCCGGGAAGGGCCCACGCGCGTGGCACGCGAGTTGTCGGGCCACTCGGGATACCTATCGTGCTGCCGCTTCGTCAACGACCGAAAGATCATCACCTCGTCCGGCGACATGACCTGTATGCTGTGGGATATCGAGACGGGGTCCAAGGTCATTGAGTTTGCCGATCACCTCGGCGATGTCATGAGCATCAGCATAAATCCCACCAATGCCAATGTTTTCGTCTCGGGCGCCTGTGATGCCTTTGCGAAGTTGTGGGACGTGCGGACCGGCAAGGCCGTTCAGACGTTCGCCGGCCATGAATCTGATATCAACGCCATCCAGTTCTTCCCGGACGGGAACGCCTTTGGCACCGGATCCGACGATGCCTCCTGCCGACTCTTCGACATTCGAGCCGACCGCGAACTGATGTCTTATCAGGTATTGTAGTGCCCGTGTGACCGAGGAGCGCCGGGCGTGAGCTGACTGACGCATTTGGTAGAACGATCAAGTCTTGTGTGGCATCACCTCTGTTGCATTCTCGGTGTCGGGACGGTTGCTATTCGCCGGCTACGACGACTTCGAATGCAAGGTACGCACCTGTCCGGGCCGGCCTCGGACGGCTCGTCGACACCAACCTCTCTGCTGACTCGGCTCAGGTCTGGGACACGCTCCGTGGCGACAAAGTGGGCTCGCTCAATGGCCATGAGAACCGCGTCAGCTGCTTGGGCGTGAGCAACGACGGAATCAGTCTGTGTACCGGGTCATGGGATTCTCTGGTGAGCCTCCTCTTCCACGGTTCCTGCCGGCGCGGCTGACATGTTTCTTTCCTCGCAGCTCAAAATCTGGGCGTGGTAGTCGCCTGATGAGACCATCAACCCCAAAGCTCACGCAAAAACCAGCGGGCGTCCGTCAGCAACGGCGCTGCACCAATTCGCCCGGGTTCGCGAGCACGTCCTCTCTTCCGCGTTCCGACGGCGGCGCTTATGACCCAAAAAAAGGACGGGCTCTCTCTTGGTGGCATATATCGGCTCTCTGTTTACACGACATTTATGACGGCCTGGTGCAGGAGTTGTGCATTTATATTTCTTTTTCTTCCAAGAGCACATTCCCGCCTGCCATTGGGTGTGGGACTTGAATCGTCGTTTCCGTTCGACCTCGGCCACGAGGAGGAGAGGTCTAATCTTTGTCGGTCTCAGAATCGTCGTCCATTGTGCACAGGCAGCAACCAGGTTCTTCCATGGCAGGGAGTCGAGAAAAGCGAACCCGATTCGCAGAGTTTGGTTTGCGGGGTTCATGTAGATCAGCAGAACGCTCTAGTCATTTTTATGTCTGAAAAAAGTTCATCGGACAGTACCGCTGTAACAGGCAGGGGGCGAAGAGATTTCCTAAACCATGTTATATATCATACGACTCGCTGATTTGCTCCTGACGAACACTATAGGTATGACGCCTAGCATCTGTACATGCCCACTCCATGGGACCTCTGAACGCCAAACATGCCTCCTCAAAAAGACTCGAATAGGCTGCCAATTCTTCTCCAATCAGATCAATCCTCCTCGGCCCAACCACCGGTAGATAGAGTTCTTAGAGCATTCTAGCAGGCACACCCGTCTCTCTCCTGGTCGAGATTGATGTTGATCGGGTCGGAAAAGTCGCCAGCGTATTCCTCGTTCTCTTCCTGCGCCAACGCGTTCCGCGCAATGACCTCGAAGGCCTGCTCGACGTTGATACTCTCCTTGGCACTGGTCTCAAAGTAAGGCATCTGGCCGCGGCTCTGGCAGTATGCGATCGCGCGCTTCTGCGATATCATCCGCCGCTCCTCGCCCAGGTCGATCTTGTTGCCCAACACCACAAAGGGAAAGCTGTCTGGGTCGCGTGGGCTGGCCTGGATGAGGAACTCGTCGCGCCACGAGTCGAGCGTCTCGAAGGATTTGGACGAGTTGACATCGTACACGAGGACGCAGCAGTCAGCGCCGCGGTAGAAGGCGACCCCGAGGGACTGGAACCGTTCTTGACCGGCCGTGTCCCACAGTTGGAGCGTCACGATGCGGTCGTCGACAGTGACCTCTTTCGTGAGGAAGTCTGCCCCGATCGTCGCTTTATATGACGTCGAGAATTTTTTGTTCACCTATACATGTGAGCCGAGGAGAATGAGACGACGTCGTCAGACCGTGGCCGCGCATACATATTGGTTCATTAAGCTCGTCTTGCCCACTCCGCTGTCGCCGAGGATGATAACCTTGATGGGTCGGATTGTCAGCCGGACATATCTTCTCTTCTCTCCTGGCGAATGCAGCGCACCTTCAACAGCACCTTCTTTCTCGAAGCCATGATGGCGGCCGACGGGATGCTGGAGCTTGACCGGCTGCGATATCTGAGGATTCGCCGATCGATCTGCGTGTTCGGCTTCGGCTCCGCTACAGGAGACAGTTTCGCCGACCTCTGGCAATTAAAAGTGTCGCCACGCCTGGTAAATCAAGGAGGAACGCAAAGACAGCGGCAAGTGAAGTTCAAAGACTGGTTGCAATCACACAGGGATGGTCCCGTGAGAGGCATGGCAAGCTGTATGCATGCTGGCTGCGGCGGCGGGAACGGTCACTGTTCGCTCTTGGCAATCTTATCGCACGGGTCCCTGGATCCGAGGTTCGATCTCGGCCATTGTTCAACATCGTCTGCCTGGCTTTGGGGAACATTCATCTGGCCGTTCTGAAGCTTCAGAAATGAAAGCGCATCCTCCAACTATGAATTAAAGGAGAACCATGGAATGTGCACCCCAACCAGATGGCCGACTGGAAGGGGCAATACCTGGCCGCCTTGCAGGCGCGAGATGAGGTGGAGAAGGCCAACCTGGAACTCTACGACTACTGTACGTCTTTCTCGTACCGTGTCTGGCCGTCAAGTGCTCAAGTCTGCAGGTTCCAAGCTGGCCGATCAGAAGGCGGATTTGGAAAGGAAGAAAGTTGGTCAGGCCCCGGTCGATGAGCCGGAACTGACCATCACGACTCCTCCACCACCGATTGTCGGACTCGGCTTGAGAAAGGTGTCCTCGCCGCCAACGCAACCAGAATCTCCGTCCCTTGCGCAGATTCGCCAGGACTTGGCCAAGGCCCAGCAAGAACGCGGCGAACTGCAGCGTCGGCTCGATGCCACCCTCCGTGAGCTTGAGACGCTGAAGACCAAAGCCAAACTAGACGGCCGACACATGGCTCAGCTGACCGCCAGTGTGTCGCAATTGACGACGAAATTGCGGGACCGTGATGAAGAACTTCGTGGAAAGGCCAAATTGGTCGAGCATGCTCTGGACGAACACGTCACCTTGAACCTGCAACTCAACATGGCTGAGGAGCAGACGGAGAGGTTGAGAAAGGAGAACCAGGAACTTGTCGATCGGTGGATGGCGAGGATGGGAAAGGAGGCGGACAGGATGAACGACGAGAACGAGTTGAGCTGAATCCAGGCCATGATCTTCTTCCACCGACCGAATGTCGTTGGATTCGATTGGCATCTTCTGCATCTCCCAGGTCGTCCGTTCCTGTTGGGACCGATTGGAAGACCCTCGTCGCTGGCACCTCTGGTCCTCCATCAGTCCTCCATGCGACAAGTCGACCACTATCAAGGATGTGGGTGTCCGCACCAAATCTCCTCGAACGATAGGTCTATGTTAACAGTCGAATACAGTGGCACTTGAAGCTTGATTCTACCGCTCTAGTTCAAGTCTTGACATATCACTCCGGGACAACACATTGACGCTCTCCCTTGGTGATATACTGCCCCAAAGATGGTCTGCATCGGGAGAAGGAGCAGGTGGCGATGGAAAGCTCAAAGCGCGACAGTTTCGGTGCAAGAGGAAGAGGAAATGAAGCATTGGCGTCTGGGGACCGAAATTGCCGTTCTATTCGCTGGATAGACAACTCTGCAGACCATGCCTTTGATTTTCTCACAGAGAAATCGGTCACCACAGGCTATTGCCGGTCTGTCTTTTAACTAATCACCTAATGGAGCGGTGCAAAACTGGGTAAGCAGCATCGCGACGCCAGTCGTGATCAATGCCACGTCCTCCAGTATGCAGTCGTCCCCGTCTGCTCCACCGATAGATGAGACATCAGTCCTACTTCAGTCCGTCCATGCTCTGGACAAACGCTTCCAAAGCGCGCGAGTTCTTCCGATGGAGATACCATTTGCCCGGGTCGTCGGTCCAACTGACCATGCCGCTCCAGCGTTCCTTTTCGACCACTTGGAGCACATTGACGGGATCGTTGACGTTGGTCTCCTTGATCTTGTGTGCCGGATCTCGAAAATATTTGAGACTAACAATCTGGCACCCTTCCTTCAGGTCCAGAAAGACGTACTTGAGCTTGTCGTTTAACTCGGCCGTGAAGGCCTGGTTGTTGATCAGTAGCACATCCGCTCTCTTCAACACCTGCCGAATTTCTTCGTTCTTGAGAAAGTCGCCATGGACGAGGTGGATGTCACCCGGCTTGATGCCCCACAGCCGGCATCGGGCAGGAAATTCCTTGGCCTGGAGTTGGGCCAACGTGTTGGGATTGTCCATGACCTCGCAGCCCCAGGACTCGCAACCGACTTCAAGCGCGGCTTGCAAGACACAGTTGCCTACGCCGGACCCCAGGTCGACAAAGACTTGGTGCGACTTCAAATGAGTGTCTCGGAAGATCTTGCTGAGGAACTTGGGTAATAGCTCGCCGTAGACATTGTCGGAAAAGCTTTCGTAGTGCTTGACCAGGTGGACTTGTGGCGACACCGTCCGGGCATAGACCTGATTCTTGATGATGTGCTCGGCCAGTCTGACATCCACACGGTTCATCTCATCCAGCTGCTTCGCGATGGAGCCGTCCTTCTGCTTTTCGGATACCAAAGCGTTGTACCTCTCGACCACGTCGATGAACTTCTGTTGCGCTCCCACTCGCCCTTTCAGGCCCTCCTTGGCATACCGATGGAGCATCTCCACGAAGCCTGAGCCATCTTCTTCGCTGGTGACCAAGCGAGCCGAGTCGTCGTCCAGGTAATACTCGGCCACAATCCTCATATTATACATTATCTCGTCGAGAGGCTTAAAGTCGGACGAGTCGGCTGGTCTCACGAGCTGATATCTTTCGCGCTGGGAAGCACTGGGATATTGGAGTTCAATGGTGGGGTATTCTTCCTCGTCGCCTTGCAGGGCCGTGAAGAAAGCTTCGTATTTGTCTCTTGATTGCTCGATGATGCCGCTGTTGGCAATGTCGGCCGCATGCACCATAGCGAGCGCGTCCTGATCGTCTTCCGAAAATGATTTCAGGTCACGAATGCGCCGCCGGTTATCGATGCTGAATTGGCGATCCAGCCGGATGCGCTTCCGAGGCTTGTCTCCTCCTTCTTCCTGATCCTCGTCTTCGTCGTCCGAGCTGGTGAATCGTGGCGTTGACACGGCAGGAGACGCTCTCTTAGCCCTGTCTAACTTGGTGTGCCGCACGCGCTCCAACGGCTCTTTGCTGGCATGTCGCGAAGAGACGGGCGTGCTGGAATGCCGGGGCACACTGTTCTCGCACCGTCCGCCGTTCACAGAGGTCCTCTCTGAGGATGGAGCACTGGACGTCGCACGGGGGCCTGGCGACCGGGTCGATGACGGCACCGAGATCGTCTTTGTCACAATCTTTGGAGCGGCTTTCTTCGCCTTCAAGGCTGCCAGGGAGAGCCGATTTTGCGGTAGAGGGCCCATGTCGCGAGATGCCGCCCAAACACCGCGGGGCCGTCCGAGTCAAAAAAGTCAGAGGAGGACGAAGCGTTGAGCATGCGCAAATCCACAACAAAGTGCGACTCCCGGATTGAGAGCGCGATAGTCGAAAACCGGAGCCGCGGTCACACGACCGGATCAAAAACCAGCGGTGATGCGCAAAAAGAAGCGCCCAAATGGTGCCTGTCTGCAGAATGCAGGTACAGCCTTGGCATACGCAATCCTCCCAAAGTCTCCAGCCGGCCCGGTCATGACAGCGGCCTGAATGCACGCCAAAAAATAGATCGCCATTCATACATCCGGCGAGGAACTGTTTCGGATCTTCGAGTCGCTATGCACCTCACTATTTCCACGGTCATCCCATTTCCGCTTGCTGGCTCTGCCTCCTCGGCCACCTCCCCGGGGCCGATTACCTTCTCGCTTCTTTCTCCAGCCTCCTCCTTCTGGCCGATCTCGGTCATCAACTCTGGCCTCACCGGGCACATCTGGATGCAAAGACATCCATTTCTCCAGGACTTGGGAGATCTTTGGACCCCATACCTTCTCACCGGCGTCCAAGTCTGCGTAGGTGAGGGTCGGGGTCAGTCCGTCCGGCACTGGCTCTGCCGTGGTAAATTCGGCTTGCCGACTTCGAACCAGCTCCGCCATGATGCCAAACGTACCACACGCTACTCCGAGATCGTGAGCGAAAGACCGGACATAGAAACCGCTGCTCACCCGGAGCCGGATACGTGCGGCAGGTGCGGGGGCTGGTAGGGCTGCTTGTGTAGGGAGATGATGGGTATGCAGAGCGGCTTTTGCCGCGGGCGAAAGTTCATTCAGGGCTGCTGTTGTCCCATGTGCATTGGTATTGCTGGTCGACGGTTCTGGCAAGTCTTCCATGACGGCGCGCGACTTTCCTTGCTCCGATGCCTCTGTCCTTGCCCCCTGCGTCCCGCTCATGAGCTTTGTCACAGCGACTTTTTCTTCCGCTGAAGCTTCCTCCGCCGGCCAGCGAAAATCGTGCTGGCCACCCTCATACCAATCGAGGAGGGTGCATTCCTCCACGATCATGTCACGGCTCTCCAACTCTCGCGGCAATTCCTTCCCACTTCTCGCATATTCATACGCCTTCATGCCTTGGATCTTGAGCGCGCTGTAGATGGGCGGCACTTGCTTGATCTCGCCTCGAAAGTCGGCGAGCTTCTCTTCCACGAGTTCTCTCGTGACGTGGCCATATGGCGACTCGGCGACCACCTTGCCCGCGACGTCGTAGGTGTCGGTGCTTTTGCCAAAGAGAACGACCGTCTCATAGGTCTTGGTGCAGCCGAGAAAAGTGTTCAAATGTTTGGTCCCTCTGCCGATGCCAACAATCAAAATCCCGGTGGCCAGTGGGTCCAGAGTGCCCCCGTGGCCCATCTTGAAGACATTGTCATGACTCTGGTGTTTTCGTCGTTTCGCGTGATGCCCGTCCCCCTCTTGCCGGCGCCGGGTTTGCTGGAGGAGGGGAGAAAAGATTTCGGATGGGGCAAATTTGTGCTGGAGGTCCCGAAGTACCTGAGCCGATGATAGGCTGGGGGGTTTGCTGATCGCTAGGGATATTCTCGCCCGCGTTAGGTCACCCATGAGACAGAGACGACGGTCTCGAGGAATCGGCCTCACCAAAGACACCCTCTAAAACTCTGCCCGATGTCTCAGCCATCTTTCCAAATGCTTTGGCTGACATCGAGCAGCACTGGCGCCGGCTGGGGTGAAAGACCGACGGCGCCCACCTGAGAGGGACAGAGTCGTGATGAATGGATGAATTGATTGATTGGGTCGGCACTGGCTGTATGGGTAAAATATCAATCACGTGAATGTCTTGAACGCCAAGGAGCCTGTTTTCTGCAACTTTGAATCTTCAGCCAATCGGAGCGCGGATGTGTCCCCCAGGCCCATCTCGCTTCCTCTTCCAGCCTCGTCATCGAATCTGCCCCCTCTGGCCTCTCCTCAGTCTATGCTGGTGGTCCGCACGTTCATGCCATTACCACAACGACCTTCCAAATCCCTGTCGAACCGTCAGCACGAGAATCGGACGTCAAAAACACCCTGTCAATCCTCGGGACTGCGATGACCAAGTCGGATCGCGTTCCGTCGCCAGTGTAACGCAAAGTCTGGTCGACTCTTCCAAGACCACAGCATGATTGGCGACCGCCACGATCGGACATGTCAACGTTTCCTGAAGACCACGTGCTTAAGCCTCTCGACCCCGTCCCCGAGGATGTCAATGAATGGCCGGACTTTGCTCTTCGGGAGGTAAAGATTTTCTACCAAGGAAAAAGCCGGTATGCCGATCTGCTGGAAGCGTCAGAAGACACACCCTTGTGCGTCGTGGGCGAGTTGATCCCGTTGGATGACGAGCAGGAACATCTTGGTGAGTGGTGGTTGTCTCGCTGGCAGCCGGGGCCGGTAGTCGAGTGCATGGATTAACAGCCGGTGACAGCACTCACAGACGACCACGCCTATGCACGAATCAAGATTGACAATGTGACCAATTATAGTTTTGGTCTCGATGATGGCGGCCGGCCGGTCATCTGGGCAGCGGGAAAAGCTGGCTGGTACGAGCTGATGCCCTCTGACCGATATGTCAGCCACTACAACGACACCGTGGAAGCGATTGACCTGTTCTACTTCATGGTCGACCAGCAGCAGAAGCTCCCGCCAAAACGACAGCGATTTGGCTTCACGGTTGACCCATTTCTGACCGAGTATCAAAAGCATACCGACTACCGGATTGATGACGATGACGAAGCTATGGAAACGATCCACAAACACCACAAGTTCTTATTGAAGCAGATGATAGAAGAGAGGGAAGGGATTGACTGGTCACAAACCTACCTCTGGAAACACCTCGCTGAGACATACGCCGATGAGGTGCACGAGTTGAAAACGAGCCTGGCGGCGACGGAGAGCCGCAATGGCGAACCTGCGGTTGAAGAGACAGAAGAGAACCCGATACACACCCAAACAGAGCCTGCGGAGACTTCGGCCGACTCGGCAGAGCCGTCGGAGGCCGCTTCGGAGAGCACGTCAAGTCATGGTGAGGAAGAACCAAACCCGATTGATTGGACCAAGCCGATATGGGATTTACTCAACGTCCTGCGGAAATCGGCCAATTTTAACATACGCCATTGTGGGATTGAAGAGCTGGCAAGTGAGCTGGTCAAAATCCCAGCGTTTGAAGGAAGCCATGCGGATGCGGTCGCGGCCATCGAGCGGTCTGCGGCCCCTCTTCTGAGACTGATGAATGAAGCCAAGCTCCGCAAGAAATTCAATTGGTCCACCCGTAGGATCTATGACGAGCTTGAAGCGACCCTGGCAGATGAGATCGCGGAGGAAATCTTGAAGACTCCGGCGGCAAAGTCTGGAAAGCAACGCCATCGCATGAAGTCGGTCCTTCGTCCCAGTGGCGCGGGTAAAGCCCACAAACGCGCTCGCGGAGCACCAGATTCGCAAGACGAGGATGAAGAGATGGGCGGCGGTGAGCCGTCCGCCACATTCCCACCGGTTGCGAAACGAAATCCTCCACTGGCCCGACGAGTGAGGGAAGCCTCTGCCGATTCGGTGGCCAGCCGGGAAGACAGCCCAAGCCGGCAGTTGAATGGGCATCTCAATCCACATGCCTTGCCAGAATTGCCCCCTCCGCCCGAGGCGCAGGAGATGTTGGACTTGGTCGCGCAAGAGGCGAAGCGAGTTGGAAGACAGCATCAAACAAATCATCTCAAGGAGTTCCTCGGCCAGTGGGGTGATACGAGGGGACAACTATTTGTCTGAGTAGTGGTGTTGGTGCTGGTGCTGGCGTTCCTGGCGAAGGGTGGGGTGATGGTTGTGTTGTGATATGATACCCCTGTGCTGTCCACATCGATCCATCCATAATGCAGAGAAAAAGCAGTTATCGTCGGCACATACATTGCGTGCCTGCCAAGTGCCATCTTGACTGGTCATCGGGCTCTCATACTGGTGCCACTAAGAAATTGTCGGCTCATCTTCCACCAGCTCTTCGACTCTTGCCGAGCCTTTTCTTTCCTGACCCTGGTCCAGTTTTCCCTTTCATTCGGGTGGTGGAGAATGCACGCATGTCGGCGCTGCTGGCGGCATCGCCACTCTTTGAAAATCGTTTCTTGCCTCCGTATCCGTACTTGTGGTCCTTTTTCTGCCGCTTGAAGGTTGGCCCTCCGTCTCTTTCTCTGCCAGGCCGATCATCTTTCTTCTTCAAGCCTTGATCGACGTCAATGCTCTCGAAGAGGTCGCCGTCGTCTTCGTTGACCTTGCCCGTGTCTTGACCTTTTCGTTCTAGAAGAGTCCCGTTAGCAATGATCGTCGACGTGACACCACACCATCTGTCGAGGTAGAGCAGGTGAGCAGATAGGTGACGTACTTCTCTTCAACTCCTTGATTTTATCCAGCGTCTTTCTCTTCTCCTTGGCACGTTCCTGCTCCTTCGCCACCTGGACAGCCTTGCCGAACTTCTTTGCGTCTCTCAGCCGCCGGGCCTCCTCGGCGCCCTTCTTCGCCGCGGCCTCGTCGTACATCTTCTTCTTCACTTTATCCATGTGCTCGTCGCTCTTGACCATTTCCGCAAAGTAGTCATGCGGTCGGGTGAAGGGGATGTGCTCCTTCTTGAGCAAGGTCCTGGCGCTGACCGCTGCGTCGCGGGCGATCCGATAGAATTCGAGTTCGCGAGTGAGGTCATCATTGGCGTCGGGGATAGACGTCGAGCACGCAGGCAGCGGGGATACGAGCGAGTTGTGATAGTGAAACGGAGTTTTGGGGTGTTTTATGATGGCAATGCGGTTCCGTGAAGCGATGAGTGCAGGTCCATTGTGAATTGTGAGGCGCTGGTGTGGGACGGCATCTTCAAGATCTTCCTCCTCCAGATCGGACAATGGGACATCAGATTCAGCCTCCGCTTCAGAGGCAGAGGCGTCCGGTTCCGCGTTTTGAGGCGTGGAGGTACCATTGGCGGCCACGGTCTTTTGGGGCCCAACGGAGCCCTGGTCATCGCCCTCGGAGAAATTAGCGAATGCGTTGTCTGTAGGTTCGATCACGTCGTTTGCATCCTTGGACACGGGTCCATCAGCCTCGACGGCATCTTCCAGGTTGGCTTTTTGAGCCTTCTCAATTTTCAGTCTACTGCGCTTCTCGGCAATCTTGACTTGCTTCTTTCTTTTCTCCGCCTCGTAGTCTCGTCCGCGGTGGGCATCCAGAGCGAGAAGAAGCTTGCTTTTTTTCACCATCGTCTAAAACGTGCGCTGCACAGTCTCGGAAGGGGAGGCACAAAGGCACTTGGTTGCGGACTGACGGTGGGTGCTGAAAATTTAAGCGCGTTGGAGAAGCAATCGCGCGCGTGGGGCGGCTATGCATTGCAGATCACTTTCAACCCTGTGGATCTCCGTCCTGAACCCCCAACTCTCATATTATATGCACGCCCTGAAATCGCGCCCGCGCTTTTTGTGTTGCTTCGACGAACATTTGCATTGATGATTTGTGGAGATGACATCTACCTGACAGTCGCACTCTCCAGACGTGACCGAACCGGCAGGTAGAGGACCAACATGGTAGGTCACCCAGTGGACTCATTTCCCAGCGTCTTTAATCCGAGAATGTTGCTCTTAAACTGTCATCTCAGTCCGTCTGCGCACTAGGATGCCTAATGGACCATTCTTCCAGTCTGTCCCCACGCCGCCCCAGACCCAGTCCAGTCCTCCACCGAATGCGAGCGCGGATACTACCGCGACACCTGATGCGGCAAGCCCAACAGAGGCCGCGACCAAGCTCGCCGAAGCTATAGATGATTTCCTCGGCGATCTAGAGAAAAAGTTCAAGAATATCGGTGACGAGATATTGACGAAGCGTACGTCTGTCTACATGTCAGTGGATGTTGTTCTCTAACGGAGGATCCTGCAGTAGATGACATGGCAGAACGTTGCGACAAACTCGAACAGGAAATGCTCCTTCGAGACGCCAGTGCCGTTGAGAATGTTGGCAAGGGCCCTGGTGCATCATCAGCCAGCAGCGCTGCGATCAGAGACGGCGGCCCGTGAACCGGCGGCACGGAGTTTCAGCCAGATATAAAGTGCAATATTTGATGTCCCATCGGGGGATGTTGAATAACACTCCTGACCACAGCACTGCAGCATCGTGGCGTCCAGTCCAGTATACCAAAACCGACACGAGTTTGGAGACAGATTTAAGTCCAAGGGTCATGTGTTGGATTCGGCAAGAGAGGAACATTTACGTCTAGAATCACGGCAAATGGCAAGCACAGATACGTCGACTATGGATCTAGATGGAGTGAGAATTTGTGTGTGACGAATAAACCCTTTTAGAGGACGCCTCTAAGCTACACAATACTATACACCTCGGCCGGTCAGTGTACCCATGGACAGCCGCTCAAAGCTCTGACTTGACCTCATCCTGACCTAAGAACTTGGATAAGATGTTACTCCTCTTCTGCAAATCATCAACCTTCTCGGGCGCCAGCCCGCCCTTCTTGAGAAGACTGGCCAGTCGAGTCTGCTCCTTGAGCGCATACTCAGGGTTGCCTGTCAACTTGGACAGCGCTCGCAAGTAGTACTCGGTACTCTTGTCTTTGAGGTCTTGGGCCACTTTCTTGACCTCGGCCGTCGCTTTCTCGATGTCAGAGAGTCCATTGGTGGTGAGGTACTTGGCCAGAATGGCGTCGATGGCATGAACGGTGCCCGCCTTGCGGTTGAGACCTCCACCAGCCACGCGGAATGTGCCAGCCTTTGAATTGACAAATTCGACCAAAGCGTCCTCGCTTCGCCCTCCGGAATATGGTTCGGGCGTGGTGGATCCTCGAGGGAAGAACATGATGGTCGGGTAGCTCGTAATTCCCTGCTCCTTGGCCAGCGCCTTTGAATTCTCAGCCTCAGAGTCGACCTTCGCGATCACGACGTTCGACTCAGGGGCAAAGTCGGTCGCCAGTTTCTCCCATGTGGGTGCGAGCGCCTTACAGTCTGTTCAGGGAGGTTAGCCAAAGCGAGTACGACCGGCTGGGGGACTGCACTTACGGCCACACCACGGAGCGGTAAAGGCGACCAAAACATCCTTATCACCACCAACCTCTTGCTTGAACGTGGTATCTGTTAACAGCTCAACGTGACTCGAGGCCTTCTTGGGGCCTTTAGCCCTGAATCCCGTCTTCTCTGTCACGAACTTGGTCAAACTTTCAAGATCTCGTCCACCGTTATAGTCCTCCGGTTCACTTCCCGGCTTGCCATCGAACCATTTCAGTGTGGGGAAGCCCTGGACGCCAAATCTCTGACCAAGATCCTTGTGGTGGTCGGCGTCGACATTGGCAATCGTGACCTTGTCCCCAGCGGCGGCAAACGCGGCCGCAAGCTCTTCATACACTGGGGCCAGATTCTTGCAGTGGCCGCACCAAGGAGCAAAGAACTCGACCAGGGCAGGTTTGTTCGAGTTGTAGACGACGGTGTCGAAGTTGGAAGGAATGAGGTTCAGGACCGACGATGCGGCCGAGACGAGGGGCAGGGCCAGTGCCGCCAGGGGCAGAAGGGAATCCAAGCGCACCATACCGGTACCTCTGTGAGAAGGGACGTTCGATCGAGGGAGAAGAGATTTGAAGTGACTTTGATAACAAGTCAATCAATGGAAGGAGGGATACGCTCTACGCGCACGACTGGACCATTGATTTCCAAGCAGGGCAAAAAGGCCAAGCTGGCTAGAAAGTGGGTGGCCTTCCGGCAGCGATTGTCGATCACAGCCTCGCCCTGCAAGAGAGATGATTGATTGGCCTCGAACGTGCGTACAATGCTCTAGACCCAGGATAGATAGAAGGTATTGTCAGGCCGACAAGCCAACCATAAATAAAATGCACCCTCTGAGACAGAACAGATGATTCAAGATCATTTTCGCTCATATGAGCGAGCACCAAACATCTCCGTCGAAGAAACTCATTCCAAATCGGTTGGCCAACCTCTTCGGCGCCGATGCTTGTTACTCATTAATCATAATATTACAAGGTGTGAAGGACCACCTGCTAACTTCTTATGGACCATCTTCACTGCTTTCGATTATCCTTTCCTCGAGAGGTTCCATAGAGTTGATGGTAGGCGCTGTGAGCGTCGGCGAGCACTGGCAAACGTTAGTTGGGTCTGGGTAATAATCCACGGTTCAGGGCTTGCTCACTTTGCAGAACCTGTTGCTGGGCGTATTTGTTCTCGCAGGCACATTGTATACATCTGCCATCTTTCAGGTCCAATAGGATACTCCACGCCATCTCTTCTCGCTCCATGTCCGGTAAAGTCGGTGGTTTGAAATCGTTGAGATGATATTTCCGATTGTTGTTCTTGGCACCGGCGTCGGTCGTGGGCGGCGAGAAGATTAGATATCCCTGATCGTCGATCCTCATAAAACGTCGTTTCCAGAGGAGTGACTCAGGGAATTGCACGTTGACATCGCCAATATCAACCACGTGGAGAAGCGGCGCTTCGATCGACGAGTTTCGCGAAGAACTCTCGTTCTGCTCTTCTATCCGGTGCGGGTGGACCTGCTCCTTGGAAGGAGATAAGACGGCAGTCTTCAGGCCCCAAGGCGACCCAGACGTCAAACTCGACATTCTCTTCATTAGCCGGCTGGTCCGTGAGCCTTTGGACTTTTCCTCGGTAATCGATCCGGCGTCACTCACAGACGAGGAAAGATGTTTCTTGTGACCGCTTCCGTGTGACATCTTGCTCGCCGAGGACTCGGACCGTGGCACTCGGGACTGGGATTCGGAGCGACGTGAGGAGAACGAGAATCGTGTCTTGTCAGAAGACTTGGTCGGGCTTTTGGTCGACGATGAAATCGAGCCAAACGGCCCCTCCTTGCCGACATTCAGACGACTCGGTCCGTCTTCGCGTTTCTCGTGCTCGACGATCAGCGGACTCCGATAGAGACTGAGAGGGCCGAAATCACTCGAGGTTGGCGAAGAAGCCGTTATCGCAGATGGGTCCCGGACGATGCGTGCCGTGACGGAGATGGTTTCGCCTTTCTGCACCGGTGCGTGCAGCTCGGTAGAAGAGTCTTGAAGTTGTCGCGTCGCTTGCGGCGAATGCATCACAGCATCATATTCTCGGGGGTGGTGACCGGCGGAAGGCAAGCGAGCCGGCGGGGACACGTCGCTGGAGGCATTGGTGGGTTGCTGGTGCAACATAAGCGACGACCTCTTGACAAATGTGGAAAAGGCCGAGCGGGGTGTACTCGTGTCTCGCCCAGACGATGGATGAGGTGGACTGGTCGAGTTCTTGTTGGACAATACTTCAAGCGCTTTGATCCGTTTCGAGATTCCCGAGCCCAAGGTTGATTTCTTGCTCAGGGGAGCCGTCGTTGTTTCGGCGACCACCGGCGGCCATTGGGGGAGTGCTGTTGAGACACTCCTGACGCTTCCCGGTCTGCTCACAGATCGAGCCCTGCTACCTGGAGTACTGGCCACACTTTGACTCTGATGTCCGGACGCCTTGGCCACCAGATCCTTGAGGCGATCCGAACTGCCTTTGGCCATGACCGGAGTGATGGGGGATCGCGCAACAGATACCGGTTTGGCTTCGTGGACAGTCGCGTGTTGCAGTTCATCCATGAGCGACTCATCCTCCGAGGCCTCGGACACCTCGGCACTCGATGTGACAGGTAAGAATGGGGGGGGACCCTGACGTTTGTTGGGGCGATCCACGACTTCAGATTGTGCTGGAGAAACCGGAACAAGGGGCGCCGGGGCAATCGGGGCCTCTGCTGGGGGTGCTGGTGGCGGTGTTGTTGTCCTCCCTCGTTGTTCATGGTCTCCTGGGGACACAGCTTCGCCAAGTCGTTCATCGCTTGAAGGCCCATCTTCACTGGAGGGCTGCGGAGAGGCTTCTCCCAAAGCAGAACCGGTAGCACTCACCTCACCTTCTTCATGAGCATCACCAGCAATGGAATCATCGTGGGCATCAGGAGCAGAGCGAGCCAAAAGACCGTGAGCTGATTGGGTCAGAGTGGTCCTGGCACTGGCCCTCGACACCCCTTTCGTTTTCTCGGAATGAGGAGCGGCTTTGGGGGTGACTGATGAACTGGTATCCGAGGACAGCGACTGCCGCTTCTGGGATTGGTCATCGTGTTCGGTGAAAGAAGACGCCTTCGTGGATGGTTCTTCGGAAACGTTCGTCAGAGATGTCGGAGACGTCACGGTCGAAGCGAGACCCGATTTGCATTCCTCGTCAATATTTGTCAATTGCTCGTGGCCGTCTGATTCCGTACTGGCCGCAGAGGAGAGCTGAGTCGCCGAGACTTGACTCCCGGTACTCGACACCGACGCGGAATAGGTATGTGCGCTGGCTGGAGGCGGCACTGCCGTCGAGGCTCGCTGAGCCAGCAACATGTTTCGTTTGCGCAGCTGCAGCGCCTTCATCAACCTCATCTTCTCCGGTGTCGCAGAAGGTACTTCCGTCGCCACCGATGGAGGCCTTGAAGCGGTGGGCCGACTTTCAGGGCCTCGATAAAACGATGCGACATGGGAGGGCGACGGCAGCGGTGGACGGACAGTGGACTGGCTGGACGGCGCAAAGCGAATCGGGACACTACGTGTTGACTGCTGCGAACCCGGGCGCAGAGAAATATTGATCAAAGACCGATTAGAAACACGGATGGAGGTCGGAAGATTGGCAATGGGCCGCGCCCGGAGCGTGCCGTCTGAGGTCCCGGACGTCTTGGGCCGGCTGGAAGATTCCACGTGAGGTCGCGGTCCCAGCTTTTTCTTCTTCGGCTTCACCGTTGCATAAGACGCGACGTTGCTGCTCCACTGACTAATGCTGTCAGAATCCACTGGTGAAAGATGGTGAGAGGGCGCGGGCCGAGGAGCGACCGCGTCGAGAGGTCCGTCTTCTGCTTCTTCCGCAATAATGGATTGGCCGCCCTTGTTTCTCGGGGCATCACCTTCGCTGGTGTTTGGAGGCGTCGACTCCGGCGTCGCAGGTAACGACTTGTTAAACGTCAGGAGAGGGGAGGCCGCATTCCTCGGGAGTAGACTATCCTTTCGAGGTGGTCGTAGACCCTCCCCCTGTTCCGCCGCCGCGTCTTCTTTTCGCTTTGCCAGAAGGGCCTTTGCCAGGAGAGCGCTGGCGGGGAGTTCACGAAGCTGGTGTCCTTCCGATTTCTGGCTCGGCCGTTCGCTGGATTCAGGGGACGCCATTTTGGTCTGTTCGATGCCCACAAGCCCAGACCCGGGCCCGGGCTCGATCTCGGGCTCAGGCTCAGGCGTCGCGGTGCCTTCCTCCACGTCTTCCGTAATCTCGTCGAGCCGGCGTCGTCGCAAGGACGAATTGGATGACTTCAGCGACGCGGCCGAGGGAAGCAGCATCGTGCACAAGCCGAGTGCCGCTTCGGTAACCTCGGAGGCCACGCTGAACGAGAAGACTGTGTCATGGGGGGTGAACGTCTCCAGGACCGATTGAAACTGAACGGTCAGCCGGACTGTGCGTTGGTCAGCGAATGTGCCCCCGCCGTCCGGAACGCGTCGCCGAACCTTGTAGCAATCGCGACGTGCCCTCGGGCACATATTTCAAGATAATCTTCTTGCGCCGATATTGCACAAGGCCATACAAAGGTGACTTCTCCTCATACTGTTCAACAGCCGCCCGCACTTCTGCCACTCCTCCAGTGCCACGACTCAGCAAGTCCACAGTATCGCGCGTCGTGTACTTGAGCAGGAACCTGATCAGCGACAACACGTCAATCAGTCAGTCAATCACGGTGTCAACGCCGGTAAATGCGGGATCAACTCGACAACGTACCATCCACCAGGTTCAGCGAGCGCAGCTTGGAGCGCTTCTGCCACCGCAGCACCATCAAGTCCATTCAATGACATTGCTGAGCCTCATCGGGGAGGACCCACGTTGTGGTCGAGAGTTCAGGTCAATCAAAGACAAGGAAGGAGAGGATTCAAATCCGCCGCAGCGCGCGGGAAAGCTGGGCAGCACGCGGCAAGTACATGTAAGTGTCCACATTGTGAAGCTCGAACTGAGGAGAGCGTCAAACGCTACCGATGGTTTCAGGGGCCATTTAGCAAGCCACGGAATTGTGGCCACCCCTGCTAGCCTCCGCCCGGACAAAGGCGCCATCTCCGAGGTGGAACGTCGAGGGTCGCCTCAACTTCTCCTTATTGACCAGTATGGTCGAGTGCGGTCGCATGCATGGCCTCGTCAATGCCAATCTCGCAGACGGTCCGAGCTCGTGTCCGTCTTTCAAAATGCGGCTTGGGGATCCGATGTGAACATGCAGTATGATACTGGTCATATCACTTTGACCTTTCCGGATGTTCTTTGGCGGTGGGTCTCATCAAGCCTCCATTTTGACATTCGGGGGTTCCAAAATGTCATTGATTGACGGATTAACGGCCCCATGTTCGGCTCCGCATGTCATCCAGGCACAAGCGGCCAGACTGGAACCGAAGATAATGCCGAGTTTGGTTTTGAGTGGGCCGTCATGACCTCCACAAGTGCCACTAGGGACTGTATTCGGGTCGGTGGTTGCTCATTCATGACTGAAAGTGTGGATTGGTATAATACATGCTCACAAGATCGGAATACGCCGACAAAAAGCGCATGACCCTAGGAGATTAGGCACGTGACCGTGATTGAATTAGAGACTGCCAAATTACCACCCCTCCTGATGGTCCGAAGTCTTGAGACGACGTAACGAGAGCCCAGTACTCGAGTGGTAGTATCCGTATCAAACGGCCAGGCCTTGGGCGTAGCAAGGATGCCATCGTTGCCGCCTGTTTCGAAACTGCCAAATCTAAGCGCCCAAGAGCGAGATCAGATCCTCGACGCGGTAAGACTATCACTGTGCCTCTGCCGGACGGATGAAGAAGGGCGTCAATTTGAACTGAGAGAAACGAGCCGAGTGTCACCGTCTTCTCTGCATCATTGGGCCATATTATAAAGAGACTGATCACTGACTGATTCCACCATACATCGATATCTAGCTTTTTGAGCCATGCCCCCAATTGCACACGTTGTCGGCGAGCACTTTATACGGGCAATCATTCACGTCATATGACGAGCTCATCGACACCGTTGGCAAGCAATTGACGGAGCTATACAACTCTCATCTGGACAGCGACGTGAAATGGCTTGACGCCATTTTGTCAGCTCATCCCAGGCTTGGGGAGAAGAAAGTGGAGAGCGAACAAAGCCGAAAGGAGCAAGCTCAGCTGAATCAAGGTGGCGCAGAGGAAGCAGAAAAACTGGTCGGGATGAACAGGAAATATGAAGAGAAGTTTCCTGGGTTGAGATACGTGTAAGTGTGAGGTCGGTTCCATCGTCATTGATCTGAGCACAGAGGCACCTCAATCACGTCTCACCTCGCTCACCTTGTCAGGGTCTTCGTCAACGGACGAAGTCGGCCCGTCATCATGGAAGACATGCAAAGGAGGATAGAACGAGGTGACTTGGGCCAGGAGAAGCGAGATGCGATCAAGGTAGGTCGTGCTTGACAAACTTGGACACGACCTGCCTGTGGGATGCTTACAGGCTCGGTCTAGGCAATGTGCGACATCGCATCCGACAGAGCCAAAAAGTTGGCTGTCTGAATCGAGTGGGAAATGATAGGCCGAAGGCCTGTGGAAGAGATCCACTGCTTTATTCACCCACATCTAGACGTATATTCCGGTTCATGCCTCTAAACGAGCAAGAGGTCGGAGAACGAACAAACTCGGCCGAGCACAAAGCTTGAGCTGTGCATAAACGATTTATCACATAAAGTCAGTGTCCTTCTCTGCAAAGTGAACGACGTTTCAACCGGCGACAGGTACTGCCATGGTTCCATATCGCCCTTTGAACGGCCACTCGAGTATTCTGCTGGCGAAATAAAGCTTCCAATGCGCCTGGCCATCGTAGTGGTGAGGCTGCGGTTGGCATAAGGCGGCAGCGCGGCACCAGCGGCGGAGACGGCCCGGCAGAGCGCGTCCCTCCAATTACTGTAGACGGCCTCTGAAGGTGCAATTGCAACAATCACAGCACCATTACAATTAATCCCAGGCCCGAATATGTTACGGACATTCAGTGGCCTATTCGACTGACCTCTCCGACTGTTGTGGTCACTAGCCATCAGGCATCCCTTCTTCCAAGGTTGTGGGTGGTCGCTTTCTCCAGAAACAAGTTACGTGGCACACGGGCCAGAGGCAAGATGAAGCATTCCGTGCCTGTACTCAGTCTTCTCGCATGTTTCGCGGCAGTGGCCGCAGGAAATGAAGTGGCACTCGTACGTTGCCATCTAGACTGGACATACGCGGATGATCTGATGGCCGCAGAAACAAGACAATGCCCACCGACAACGATGTACAGGGATGTACAGCAAGAAGTCCTGGGGCGGCACCATAGACCCCTTTATCCTCGTGAAATTCCGGCCCGACAGCACCGAAGATGACACGGATCCGATCGCGAGTCTCATCATATTCGAATGGGAAGATGAAGGGCTCATCGGCAGAGTCCCACCGGGCGCGGACAGCACCCAAGACCGCGAAACCATATGCAGTCCAGAAACGGTAGCAGCGGGGCTTTGCAAAGAGGAGGAAATCGGGTCCTTCATCCTGGCTCCAAACGCCACGGACTTGTGGAAGAACCCGATATACAGCGAAGCGATCCATCTCAAGGATCCCAAGGCGATCAATTATCCCATTCGACGGACGGGTTACTATTGTGTCTCGACGTTTGCCTACTCTGACCACGAGTACGACGCGGTGGTTGAATTTCGAAATGCCTATGGCGAACTGCCTGCCGCTCAAATAGCCAAGCTGCCGTTCTATGGTGGTCTCACCATCACCTACGCCGTCTTGGGCGCCTTCTGGGCCTTTCTCTACGTCCAGAATCGGTCCGACATCCTCCCGGTTCAGAACTACATCACGGCGACGATCGTGTTCCTGATCGTGGAGCAGCTCATGACTTGGGGCTTCTACGACTATCAGAATCGGCACGGCAACAACGCATTGAATAAAGTCTTTATGCTCGTCGTCTCGATCCTCAATGCCGGCCGCAACTCGTTGTCTTTCTTTCTCCTCCTCATTGTGTGCAAGGGATATGGTGTCGTCAAGCTGTCTTTAGGCAGATCCATGCTGTACGCCCAAATCTTGGCCGCCACGCACTTCGTCCTCGGCGCCATTTACGCCATTGTCTCCATGTCCCTCACTCCTGACTCGGTCGGTCCGCTGGCCCTGCTCATCATTTTCCCCCTCGCAGGTACCCTGACCGCGTTCTACGTGTGGACGTTGTCGTCCCTCAATATCACCATCAAAGATCTCGTCGAGCGTCAGCAGAAGACGAAAGCGATGATGTACAAAAGGCTGGGCTGGTGTCTTTTCGGCTCCATTGTCGTCATCTTTGTCTTTTCCTTTGTGAACAGCTTCGCATTTGCCGGTGTCGGCAGAACCAACTTCGCGCCCGAACATTGGCAGTCGAGATGGTTTGTCCTGGATGGCTGGCTCAACATCGTTTATCTGTTTGATTTCACCTTCATCGCCTATCTGTGGCGGCCCACGGCAAACAATCGACGGTTTGCCATGAGTGATGAGGTAAGGGGAGGCCCGATGTTGTTCCTTACACCACCATACTGACCGCGTTCATAGATCGCACAAGAAGATGACGGATTTGAGATTCGAAGCATAGCGGACGACTCGTTTTCCGACGATGAAGAATCCGGCGCCGCCGCCACCGCCACGGCCGCCCGCAAAACGGAAGAGCGGGTCGTCAGCACGAGTGCTGGCGCTTCGACGTCGCTGACGGCCGCGGTCAACCTCTCTCCTCCTAAGGATCCATCTTCGGCGCCGCAGGCCGCGCAACCACCGAAGCCACGAGAGTCGCTGGACGGAGAGACGATCTTCGCCGTGGGAGAGGAAGGCGGCGATTGGAGTGATGGCGAGGATAGCGATGATGAAAGACGGAGGTTAACGAGGAAAGAGTAGGCTGTGCTGGGGACTTTGGTTGTACACCTAATTTGGTTGGCTCTTTTTTCTTCCAGGAATCTCATGTACATGCATTGGGTTGGAGAAATGGCCAAGGGAGGGAAGGCCTGGCAGGAATGGGATCAGACAGCAAGCTCAAGAATTGATCATGATGACGCGGCCGGATTCACCCTGTACTGGGCATGACACGGAACGGGAAACGAAAGCATGTCAACATGTCGAGATTAGACAGACAGACAGACCCCGGCGTTATCGGTTTCTCGTCATCTCCAGACCAAAACTAGCCTTGTCGCCCGGTCTTGTCCTTGCCCACCAGACTCCTCGCCGTTTCACAGATATATATCTGCGGACCGAGGAAGTCTGGATCGTCAGAGAGCAGACCGTCCCGCTCATCCCGGTCTAAGATGTCATTGATCGTTTTCAGGATGCCAGTGGCGACGACCCGGTTGCTGGTGATGGTGGTCTTTTGCGCCGCCCATCCGTAGAAGAAGACTGAGGCGTTGATCGGACTGAGGTGCATGGTCTTTAGCGTGCGGGCAGCGACAGAGGTTGGGAAGGCCTCAACATCTGCAGAAAACAGGGCGGGTGCGTCAAAGTCGACGACTTTGACGGGCAACACGAGCTGGTCAGGGACGGCATGCGAGGAATGTTCGGTCCAAGCTCGCCTCAACTCGGCTTGTCCTTGAAATTCACCCTCCCCCAGCACGATGGCCGCTCGGACACGCTCTTCAGACGTCCCCATCGTTCCGACAATATCTCGCATACGCTGCGCGGCGTGAGAAGTACATTCCAAGACTCGGCCGGTCAGAATGGGGTATATCTCTTTGGGAAGCATCGGACTCGACTCCTCAGCCTTGATCTGATGCAGGATGGCTGTGTGGTAGGTTCCGGTGCGCGTATTGGGTGCCGGTGGCAGCTGATCTCTAGCCAGATGAGATATGTCCGAGACAAGAGCAAGAAGGATGGTACAATCGATGTTCAGACTGTCCGTCAACGACGGCGCCCGTTGGTAGGGCAGAAGGGCATCAAAATCATCGTTGTCATCCATTTCCGAGCTCTCCGTGGGAGGCCGGCTCTCTGGTAACCCACCACACTGTACGGTCGCTCCGGTCGCCGTCAAGTCTGCGACGAAGGCATCCACCTCCTCCAGAACGCCTTCTCGTATCTTGGGGAGAACAAAACGAATGCCAGGGTGACGGAATTGAACTCGCGTACACGCCGCCGCCGCTTTCAAATCTTCTGCGAGTCGGACCAACTCGAGTTTTCGGACCTTGAAACTCTGCTTCCATTCATTATCATCATCTTTATCGTCACGATCATCATTGCCACCATCATCGCCGCCGGCGTCGCTGCCGGATTCACTGCTGTCAGAATGGCCGCCATAAGTCTCCCATCCTTCCTTGGCCATTTCGAAAAGCAGCCTCTTTTCTGTGATCGTGGACACCTTGATCCATTCGAGTCCGTTTTCAGCAACGATATCGACCAGCACCCCCTTCTTGTCGCGGAGTGTGGTATTTGCTGGTGTGGCGGCGCTGGGCGGCCGGACGACATCTTCGGTGCCAGGTGGCGAGACTGGAGGCTTCCCATGCATCCTCTTACCGAGGGCGGTGACGCCGCGGCATTTCCTCGCTATCTCCCATACCGCTTCGTAGAAGGGCAAGTTGGAGCTCCTCAATGCATGCAGATACTTGGACTCTGCGTCCTCGTCGACCTCGGGCTCAGCGGACGACTGCAACCCGTCGGTCATATGTCCCTTTGATATGCTCACCAAGCTCTTCAACTCGGATTCCACTCCCCTTCTGAACACTCGAGTCTCCACTTCTTTCTGCTTGTGATGGGCTACTATGTGTTGTTGGTATGCTTCCAGGCTCGCCAGGAGTGCTTCCGCTCGTCGTTGGAGAGTCGTCAAGAGGTCGATCGACGTCAGTGCAGCGGCATGATTTACTTTTCTGTTCTCACGCTCCATATATTCCATCTCCAACGCCATTCCAGCTGGCCACCGGCTCAAATGCGCCAGAACATCAATCCTGATGGTGGATGGGGTGCAAATACACCAGCGCAAGACGTTGAGCAAGTCGCGGAGTGCAGGCGACTCCGATTGGCGGAATGGCACCGCCAAGGCCTAGAAGAGAGACTCGACCTCAGGTATATGCTCCAGTTGCGGTCAAATCCTGGCCTCATAAATCAGGAACCTTGATCTGCTCCGCGGGCAGCCACATGCACACTCTCGTGTCGGCGGTGGCCAGCATGTTATGACGGGGATTGCATTGGACGACCGCACTCCTGATACCACGGCTCGTGAGTCGGGCCGTTGGTTCTTGTCGCCCTCCCGTCGCCGCCTGGATATCCCAGACCAGCAAATCGGGCTGGTCTCCCGCTCCGCCGACGACGTATCTCCCATCTTGTGTGAAGCAGGCGTCTCCCTGACCGAATGGCTTTCCCGAGCTGGAGATGGGTGCGGCTCGGCCGGTGCCACTAGACTTGCCGACCAGAAATGACTTGACCACTCCGTCAAAAGCGTCGAGCACGAAATGCCCATGATAGTCTGTTCCCAGCAGCATGCTCTTGCCGTCGTTGGAGAACTCCAGTTTGGTCCATGCGCGGCCTTTTGTCGTCGGCGTATATCGATCTTCTGCCTCGGCCATATCAAAGGTGGCAAATGGTGCTTTGTCAAAGTTTCGAACGTCATACATGAGGACGGACGAGGTTGACTGTGAGGCAATCGCCATGACGTTCGCCGAGGGGTCGTAGGCCGCCAAATATGGTGTGACCAGCTTCAGCTTGCCCTGGGGCGTCCTTGAGCTCAGATCCCACAAGCACACCATGTCGTCATTGCCACACGAAAGGAACTGGTCATTCGCGGGTGAGAGGGCAATACAGGTCACTTGGGACGTGTGCGCAGAAAAGTACCGGACAAAACTCTCGTTGTGGAGCTCGAGCAAGCGCAACGAGTCGTCGGTCTTGGTACTCGCGAACAGGACATTGCGAGGGTGGTGCGTGAATCGAGCCAGATGAATGCCGTATTTCTTGCTGGGTATGGTTTTCGTCTTCTTGCCTTCTTTGATGTCAAACACCTGCATGGTCTCGTCGTCGGACGCGGCCACGAGGAATTCACCGGCGTCATCAAAGTCCAGAGAGGTGATGTGGGATTCGGAACCATCACTGCGCGTCGAGCTGGGAAATTGCTGCCACAGATGAGCCATCGAAGCCATCAGGATAGAGTTCCTTACCCGTGCCGGACGGTATTGCTTGATCACATCGTGGACTTTTTGCTGAGGCGTGAGATTGGAGGCCATGATTCCAGCCAAGTCAAAAGTCTGTCGAGCATATGTCTCAGCGGCATGGACCAGATAGCGAGTGCCGTAGGATCGGTGCAGTTGGTAACCTACAGTCGCGGAGTGTCGAAATTAGTTAGTCGGCTGGCAAATCTAGGAACGCGGCTGATCCCTGGCGGCGATCTCTCAGGCCAAGCCGGGCTCGGCCAGCAGTGACTGATGGGGTCAAATCTTTGCTCCAGCTTACGGATCCGATGTCGGGCTCCTACGCCTCGGGCAAAGGCGAGCTGAATCTAAGAAATTATGGTTGCACCATAAGTTGACTCTGACATCAGCCTCGATTGCCTCTCGCCACGCCACAACTTGCCTCAGAAGAGCATGGTGCTCTCGCGACGGAGATAATTGACCAGCCTGGTTCTGAGGAGGGCGTGTGACCAACGGCCGACGGACCACGACCATGTCCACAACCATCGGGGCATTCATTGCGGGCGGCATCGCAGCTTGCGGCGCGGTCACGGCCACACATCCATTCGAGACGGTCAAAATCAGGTTACAACTTCAGGGGGAGCTCCAGTCCAAGGAGGTTGCGGTCAAGAAATACCGGGGCGTCTTGCACGGCGTCAGTGTCATCATAAAAAATGAGGGCTTGAAAGGGATATACCGTGGCCTTGGCTGTGCATACATCTATCAAATCTTGCTCAATGGCTGTCGACTGGGATTCTACGAGCCGTTGAGAGCAACATTGACCTCGGCCATCTTCCATGATCCCAAGGTGCAGTCGCTCGGCATCAATGTCTTCTCCGGCGCGACGTCTGGTATCCTCGGGGCCATGGCCGGCTCCCCTTTCTTCCTGGTCAAGACGCGTCTGCAGTCCTACTCACCGTTCTTGCCCGTCGGGACCCAGCATATCTATCGTAACGCATTCGACGGTCTGTCACAGATCTACCGAACCGAAGGCGTGAAGGGATTATACAGGGGCATGGGTGCATCGATGGTCCGAACGGGCGCCGGCAGTTCTGTGCAACTTCCCACATATTTCTTTGCGAAACGACGGTTAATGCGCCACGCCGGGATGGAGGACGGCCCAGCCTTGCATCTGCTGAGCAGCACCGCCAGCGGATTTGTGGTGTGCTGTTTTATGTGAGTGACCCGCTACCACGTCAAGTGAAGACCCCGACGTGTCATTGAACATCGGGCGTCCCACTGCGACAGATGATCTTGATGCGAGAGAGTCAATGCTAACGATATGAGTTCAGGCATCCGCCCGACACGGTCATGGCCCGACTCTACAACCAGACGGGAAACTTGTACAACGGGATATTCGACTGTCTCTATAAGACGGTCAAGACGGAAGGAGTCCTGGCTGTTTACAAGGGTTTCTTTGCCCATCTGGCAAGGATATTGCCTCACACAATCCTGACCCTCTCTCTGGCCGAGCAGACGAATAAGTTGGTGCGGGGAGTTGAAAATAGGATATTACCCCAGTCGCTGAAAGAGAAATTATGAATCTTTTGCATTGACCGGCTGAACTGTGTAGATGAAGCGATAGTCATGTTGGCCAACGCAGCTTCGACTGAGGGCAGAACAGAGGGTACCGAACAGAGGTCCGAACATCCGCAATTGATGGGCGAGCATTTCTCGGACTTTTGGACTCTTTGCATATTAGGAGCATTCAACTGGTAGCATTCAGCGAGTGTTGGGCACGTTCTCGCCGGGAGAAACGTTGCCAGGGATGTAGATATCTGCCATGATATTGGCCGTCCTTAATTGTTGACCAGTCATTTACTGTGCAGCGTGTTTGGGGAATGGCGTCTCCACACAGCAAAGCACATTTCCGCGATGGAGACGGATTGCTCAGCATTTGGCAGCAAGACTCGACTTAGTCGTGAACATTGTTGTGCTGGAGTGGGCCTTCCATGCCATCAGCCGAGCACGGCACTTTGTCTTTGACTAGGGCGCGCACTGCCAAGGTCACGTTCACGCGCAACGCGCTCTGTTTAGCGCGATTGGTATCGTCATAAGATGCGGGTTTCCTTTGTTTTCCCGTTGTACCTCCATTCATCATCCATCGCGTCCCTCGACGAGTGTGAAGGCTCCCTCCAATTCCCTGTCTGATACACGCTCGCTTTTGCCCACATCGACCTTAGCATCACCTCTAGCCATGGCCACTCAAGTGACACCGTCCAAGCAGGTATGCTTGCCTTGCATCGTCACCTCCATGGCCGGGCAAGATCATGCTAACTTCCTCACCCACAGGCAGCTTCCAGTCTGGAGAAGCTCAAGGTCAAGGACTCGCCAGTCAAGAAACTTGACTTCAAAGTCGAGGACAAGGAAAACGTGCCCGTCGCGGTCAAACCGACCGACGCGGCCGTGACGGAGTTGAAGGCCGCCGGACCTGAAGCCGTCAAGGCCACGGCAGAGCCATCCAAGGTGGCATCGACCCTCAAGGCGTCCGAGGTCGACGAGCCTATCCTGCAAGAGAACCCCAATCGTTTCGTGCTCTTTCCGTTGAAGTATCACGGTCAGTAGGGCGTTGCCCATGCCACACAATCTCACACTGACGTGCATTGAAGAGATATGGAACATGTACAAGAAAGCAGAGGCCAGCTTCTGGACGGTGGAAGAAGTCGACCTATCTAAAGACCTGAACGATTGGCACCATCGTCTCAACGACGACGAACGCTATTTTATCTCTCACAGCAAGTCTTTTCCAACTCTGTTCTGGCCTGCTCTCGCTGACGGAATGGCTAGTCCTCGCCTTCTTTGCCGCGTCCGACGGGATTGTCAACGAAAACCTCGTCGAGCGATTCAGCGGCGAGGTCCAGATCCCGGAAGCACGATGCTTCTATGGATTCCAAATTATGATGGAGAACATCCACTCGGAGATGTACAGCTTGCTCATCGACACTTACATCACGGAGCCCAAGCAGAAGCAATACCTCTTCGACGCCATCGAGACCATTCCGTGCATCCGCAAGAAGGCGGAATGGGCTCTGAAGTGGATTTCTGACAAGGAGTCGACCTTTGCTCAACGTCTCATTGCCTTTGCCGCCGTCGAGGGAATCTTCTTTTCCGGCGCCTTTGCGTCCATCTTCTGGGTCAAGAAGCGCGGCCTCATGCCTGGGTTGACCTTTTCCAACGAGATGATCTCTCGCGATGAGGGCATGCACACTGACTTTGCCTGCCTCCTCGTCTCACACCTCCAACACCGCCCGAGCAAGCAGGCGATTCAAGACATCATCACCGAAGCGGTCGCCATCGAACAAGAGTTCCTGACCGAGGCGCTTCCGTGCGCTCTGCTCGGAATGAACGCCAACCTCATGAAGCAATACATTGAATTCGTGGCCGACCGTTTGCTCGTCGCTCTGGGCAACGACAAGTACTACAAGGCCACCAATCCTTTCGACTTCATGGAGAATATTTCCCTGGCCGGCAAGACCAACTTCTTCGAGAAACGTGTCGGCGACTATCAAAAGGCCGGTGTCATGGCCGGCAACAAGAAGACGCAGGAGAAAGCGTCGGCGTCGGGTTCGGGCGACGCTGGGTCCGAGGAGGGCGGTGCCTTTGCATTCGATGAAGACTTTTAAATGGCGGCACCGACACATTCCAACAACTGATACGATGGGCATTCAATGGCGTTGAGGACGGTGGAATTGCGGTGGCTGACCATTCTCCACTTATACCCTTGATGGTGGCATTCCCAAAACACTTGGAATTTCTTTCTGTTCGTGTTGCTGCTGATGGAAGGCGTTGCGGGGTATCATAATAAAGCGCCCGGCGCTTTGAACGTGTACACCATTATACTCTAGAACCAGAAATGGACCATGACCGTGGAATACCTTTCCCGCTGTATGAGTGTGGACTATTTCCTGCGCATCGTTCGTCAACCCGTGGATGGACAACTGGAGATACAACCGGCAAGGGCCCTGCAATGTCTCTGCAAACCATGGTCTTGATCGCATGGATTGGAACTCATAATTGAGCAACACTGGCAAGCTCTTACGGGCTCTTCCTCAGGTCTTGTCAATCCCTGTGACACAACAGTGTCATACCTCGTCGTGGCGTTGTGATGTCGTGCCTCGTCGAATCGCCGCATTGAACAATGTGCCTCCAGAGGTGCCTCAGCATGCGTGACGAGATTGCCGGAGCGTGGACAGCGACCAGGCCAGCGGCAAGGACCAAGGCAGAAGAGGTCGACCATCTCAAAATGCTTCATCTCTTGCCCTTCGTCTTCTTCTTGCCCTTCCCACCACTGCCCCCAGGCGCCCCACCTTGACTTGCTGCCGCTGTCGCAGTCGCGATCTTGTCCTCGACCTTTGGTGGCGCCGTCGTTCCAGCGTCTATATCCATTTTGTCCCCTCCCGACGTGGGCGCTCCTGCGCTGGGCATATCAATAACCTCCCCTTTCGCCAACCGTCCCAACCCTGTCAGTAGACGTCCGACTTCGGCGGCTTTGTCTGTGCGGTATTTCAGGCAGATCCCCGACTCTGGATGATACGTCTTCAGAGTCAGTGTTGCTGAAGGTTCCCGTTTCTGATGTGTCGCAGCGGTGGGATCAGTGGCTGGAGCTGCATTTGCCTGGTCTTTACCCTTGGCCTTGGGTTTCCGTGGTAAGGAATATTTCGTGGTGACACGGGCCGACGGGTATGCCTGGACCAGCAGAGAGGATTGGTGAAGGTAAGTATGCAAATCTGCCAAATAAGGCATGTTGATCTAAAGGTTCAGCCGACGCTGACTTGTCGGGCTAATCAACCACTCGTCTCAGCTGGGGATTGAATGTTGGCCGCATACGTTGGCTGTAAAGTCCGGGAAATCCGCCTCGGTTTAGGCAGCCTGGGTCTTGGCTGCCCGCCGTTTTTGTAAGAACGGCCCTCATCCTTCTCACCATCGACCTCTTCCTCCATCCTACTCTCTCTCTTCTCCTACTCCCTGGCCGTCTTCCCAGGCGTAGGCCGGATGAAGCCGCAACCGCAGAAGCAGGAGACAGCCCGCTCTTGTCTGCCTCATAATACCAAATACTGCGGCTCACCGGCTGATCCCGTCTCACGATCCGTCTGTGACGAAGACCGCGGACGGTTATCAACGACGACATTGGCGCCCAACAGCTACGAATGTTGTGAGGGGGATGTCGATGCTGTTCACTTCTCAGAAGGAGCAGAGGACGGGTTTTCATTTCAGCTTGTCCAACCGAATGATGGAGAAATGCTGGACTTCTGTGCGGTAACAGAGAGGCAAGATCGACGGCATGGTTGAATAGGTAGGGTGGCTTCGTCACGTGGGACTTCCTCAACTAGCAGGCACCGTGGGAAGGTCATGTTCGGTAATGAGAGAACTCTTCTTCCTCGAATGTTCGCTTATGGAACGATTCGGCACCACCTGTTAAGTTCCAAGGTACCTTATTTCCCTCGATACTGGAACTCTCCAGCCACCGTGCAAAAGGACCTCACAAGGATGATAAGATTTTAGATGGTATAGCCAGAGTCCATCGGCCTCCTACCCGAGACAAACCAGCAGAATGTATAAAGATGCTTATAGTTGTCATTAAACTCATTCCTCACGTTGGCGAGCATGATCTGAGTTTCCGACTCTGACCAGCCAAGAGCCCGCGTAAGATATCCTAGGGTGACGGCTTCAAGAGCTTCATTCATCTGTGCCTGGAGGAATACCCCTATCTGACGAAGCTTACGTTCTTTGGGCCATGCACCTATCGGAATCTGGGCACAATGATCTCAGTCAGAGCGTGAGCGATATATATGCCACCGGAGAAAAGAAAAGCTGGAATCGGATTTGACTCACTTTGATTGTCTGCGTCTGAATCTCGACAAACCCAGCTTCTTCGAGGTGGGCCTTGAACCGAGATGCATAATTGAGGCGTCGCCCGTGCGCGAGACTGCCCTCATCGATCAGTTTCTGCCATTTGGCGATGGCCGAGTCTTCCGGCAGGCCTTCGGGCGTCTGGGAGTAGAACCAGACTTCGAATTCCTGGATCTCGAGCCAGCCGCCAGGCCGGAGGAACGTCAGTGCCTGCTTGTACATTCTCGACCAGTCTCCGATGCTGCCAGACATGCTGCGCTGGTGGATGTAGTCGAATCTGCGACTCGGCGGGTAGTCCCAGTCTTGTTCGAGGTCATCAATCATGAAGGAACAATTTGGAGCAGTCCTGGTCAATTGGGGTTAGAAAACGGATCGCCCAAGTTCATGTAATTGATCAGATTACATTTGTGGTTGAATGGGACTGATATCAACAGCTGAAGGAAGTAATCAGCAAGGAATTTAGTTCGAGATTGCAACAAGGGACTTACCAAGGACTTCTGCCGCAGGAAACTCACTAAGACCTCATCAGCATAGGCTACTGAGCATCAATGAAGCATGAGGACCCTACTCCGCGAATTCTAATGCCCAGAGTCCCGTCCCAGTCCCAATATCCAGCACTCGCTGCGGGTTACCGATTGGGGCGGTGTATAGCCGGCCACCTTGTACGAGCCGATAAATATGGTGGAGCATGTCCAGTCGGTCTTGCTCTCGTTCATCGTTGGGCTGACATAGGTTAGCATAGTCTCAATGTGTTTCCTGACGATCGCACAAAGATGTAGGAGCTGTCGCCCATTTGCTGATATCTTCTACCATTCTATTCCACCTCGTCAGTGGATTATGAGGCTACATTCCAGCCCTGCGTAGGACTTGCCTCATATCTGCACTGATAATTAGTACACGAAAGAGGTCTAGACTGGGAGCAGACTTCCATATAATTCAACACTGACGAACGGAGCGATGTTGTTATTGAAGAAACGTCGCTGGATCTCCGTCAGCTCCGGCACATATTCCAAGCCTGTGGACATGCCTCCCCCCATAGGCCGAGTCGTCATCATTACCGCTATCTCCAGCTGTCTGCCTGATCCTTTAATACTCGCGCTGACTGACGTGCTGTGCGCCGACTTGCCTGGACATCAATGTGCGCGTCTCTCTCCATCGGGGTGCCACCCAAGCACATCACAAGCAACCTCCAAGAAGGATGCACCGATGGAAGAGGGTCAATCCTTCAGATGTTGGGACAACATCGAAATCAAGATCTTTACATGGAGGGTTCGAGCCAGAGAGTCAAAACCTCGACCGGCTGCCCGCTAGGGTGTGATGTGCGTTTCGACTGCGGAACCTATTGGCCCGGGGAGAAATGACATGTACATCCGTAGGCTAGCCATAATGGTGGCAGATCGCCGCAGCAAACGTCCGCTCCGACGAGTTGAGCCAGCACATGAAGGATGCAGTCTTGTTCAGGCTTTTGTTTGCTAAACAGTAGTTGTCTCCCTGCTGTGTGGTCCACCCGGCTTGGCTTCGACCGATAAATGATTCTCTTCCCCTCACCCCTACGGACGATCAAGGCTTTTCCCTCCCCAGGCCTATCTTCGAACATTAAGGTCGTGGCCCATCGGTGTTACTCAGAATAGCGAGCAGCAAGCCGCCTGACAAAAAGGGTTCACAAACAGTAGCCATGGCCTGGCTAGAGGGCCTGGGTGCCTCTCCCACTGGATTGGTGTACGTGTTTGGGCCCGTGTTAGCGGTGACCTATCTTCTCGCCTTGGCGACCTGGCGGTTATATCTCTGTCCTCAAGCGGAGATCCCTGGGCCGACATTGGCAAAGCTCACGTATTGGTAAGACAAGGTTCGCACATTCCATTGTTGGCCCTCAGATCGACTCACCACCTAGGTACGAATTCTGCTACGATGTCGTTCTTGGAGGTCAATATATCTGGAAGATCCGGGCAATGCACGAGCAATATGGCCCGATTGTGCGCATCAACCCGGAGGAAGTCCACATCCAGGACGCCGACTACTATGACCAAGTGTATGCCGGCTCAACGCACAAACGGAACAAATGGACCTTTTTCACGAACCAAAGCGGGTTACCTCAGTCAGCGTTTGGGACTCCAGAGCACAATCTCCACCGCAGGCGCAGGGCGGCGTTGAATCCATACTTCTCCAAGGCCAAAGTGCGGATCTTGCAACCGCGCATCGAGTCTGGTTTGAACAATCTCCTGGCTCGCTTTCGCGAATTCCAAGAGTCCGGGGAGCCTATGACGGTGTCGTTGGCTTATGCGGCCCTCACGAACGGTCAGTCGTTTCCGCTCATCGCCAGACCGTACTGATGAGGCCGGATAGATATCGTTATGGAGTATGCATTTGCGCGCAGTGATAATCGGTTGCTGGCTCCCGACTTTGACCCGAGCTTCAAAGAAGCCGGTGAGGCGGGGGCCAAGTTGGGTCATTTTGTCAAGCAAATGCCGTGGGTGTTGACTCTGATGAAATTGCTTCCCGACTCGGTGCAGATTGCTTTGAAACCAAGCATGGCGAGTTATATAAAACTCAACAAGGTATGATTTCCTAGATTTACGCGCTATCCTCTCCGGATCCACTGCCACTGAATCGTTGATGTCATGAACAGGATGTGATCCGGCATGTTTCTGAGATCTACTCGCATCGTGGTGAGACCGATAGTAAATATAACTCGCAAACGACCATCTTCCATGCCATTCTGCAAGGTGATTTGCCCGAGAAAGAAATGTCTCCCGACCGTCTTTGGCAAGACGGGCAGGTGACCGTCATTGCCGGCACATTGACGACTGCAGCCGCGCTCTCGGAAATCACGTACCATCTGCTGAAACAACCACGCGAACTGGAGACTCTCAAGGATGAGCTGGCAAAGGCCATACCGGACCCAACCGCTCTCCCGGAAACCGCCAAGCTGGAACAACTTCCGTACCTCACAGCCATCATCAATGAAGGCCTCCGTTTAAGTAGTGGCATCAGCACGCGGTTGCAGCGCATTGCCACAGACGAGACGCTCATCTACACGGCCAAGATTTCGGACGACAACCAGAAAACTGTAATTGAGAAGCAATATGTCCTTCGTCCGGGGATCCCTCTTTCCATGACCGGCCTGCTCATCCACCATTCACCGACCTATTTTGAAGATCCCATGGCGTTCCGTCCGCAACGATGGATCGATGACCCGATTCTCGAAAATTATCTCGTGCCGTTCTCTCGCGGCACCCGAGCCTGCGTGGGCATCAACCTGGCGTACGCGGAGCTTTATCTCACCGTGGCGGCCGTGTTTAGTCAATATGGCAGCCGAGAGGTCCGCTTTCCAAAGGACAAGGGGTTTCTGGAGCTTTACAATACGAGCTACAAGGATATCGAGATTATTGGTGATGGGGTAACCCCATTGTATCGGCCGGATTCTAAGGGAGTCAGGATCACGGTTCATGCGACATGACCTTTCTTTTCTATCTCTTTCTTCTCCTTCTGATTCTTCTTTGCCTATTATGAGCGAGAGCGGTTAGAGTTTTTTTCCTCGAGTAAGAAATAGAGGGTATTATGGTGCTGGGGGGTTCGGTGGATGACGGACGATATTCCTTAGCTATCTACGGCGAGGCAGGAAGGCTCTATACAGAAGAATCGTACCAAGAGAGTGTGACGACCCTGGCAAGACCTCTGTCCTTTGGCAAGTGTCCATGTTAGAGATCGCTGGCGGTGGGCTATGAATACGTTGATTGCCTATATACAAAGACTCAACGCTTAGAGGGAGAGCTCTAAGCGTTGTGCGTACGAGACGCATCCTATATACCCCTGGCTTGGCAGAGCCTCGTCCTGACAGTCCATACCAGGGGGAATGATCATGATCGACCGAAACCAGCCAGAAAATGGATCCGCAGCTTCATGGAATCACGATCTGCCGGCGTCAGGTTCGACGATTTTGAAACGGCTGCGGCACCGCTGGAGAACGCCGGACTGGCTTAAGGGTCGCCGTTGTCGCCAATCTTCGCATTCTTCAATTCAGATCTGGTAGATCAGCCGGTTGACTACAATGGCAGAGCATCAGCCTATATCGACGACTATTTCCGCTGGCATGCCGGTCGGTTGGCAGAAGACAACACCCAGAAAATCCGAGAAGAGACCCCCCGATCGAAACGTGGGCCAGACGAACAGGGTCATGCTTCGCAGTAGAGACGGAGCTGATCCACCTGGCCAGGAAGAAAGGGGAACACAGCAAAGGGTAGATCGTCATGCAGGGGACAATCATCCATCCGTCCGCGACGGCAAAGCTCCTAGGGGTGGTGTTCGACCGGGAGTTGAGATGGAAAGAGCACTTCCAACGGGCGATCAAACGAGCCACCAAAGTGAATCTGGCCACGGGTGGCCTCCGACAACTTCGGCGAGCACAGATGAGACAGCAGTATCAAGCCTGCGTCACGCCGGTGCTGGACTATGCCTCTACGGTGGGGCACAACCCGCTTAAAGACAAGACACATACACTGCCAACCGCCTGCGGCTTAAGCAGCGAGCAGAGACCGTCACCGCCCGCCTCTGCACGCTTCCCAGCATGCATCCCATCCATGGCGCGATAGCCCGAGCTAAGAGACGGAGTTGCAACGTGGAGACGTCTCCTCGATTCCCGCTGGCCGAGGCGATGAAGACCATGGACTTGGAGCGGCTTTGGCACCGTGGAGCCCATTGGGCCGGGGCACATCTGGATCCCTCGCCGATACACCACTTCCAGCTCCCTTCGCCAAGCTGCGTTCACCTCCTTGTACCGTATCCTGGTAAATACTGTAGCGCAGGCCCAAAAAGAGCCTCGAGGATAGAGAAAAAAATCACAGCCCCAAAATGAGTGTAGGCTCAGGAGCCAGAAATGACACAGGCCCCAAAAAGTATGTCTGCTTAGGGAGCCGGAAAGAGTGGAGGAATCCTCCAGATATGTACTAAAGGCGCCATGATCGGAGCATGTATGGTCGAGGGTATCATTTGATCAAGGAGTCAAGGATTCCGTTGCTAATTACGAAGAAGGCCACATTTGGCACCCAGGTATATCAAGAAGTGGCCCTTCAACCTGCGTTGTGCTGTAAATTTAGGGCTTCAATATGGCAGGGTTTGTGGTCAAATAGCAAAGTCTCCTCAGAGTCTATGTGAGCATTACCGACGGAACAATGCGTTGAAAGCCTGGATACCTCCAGATCATCAACAGAATATTCTTGTTGAATTACATGGCCATTGGCCACATCCTTCTCCAGGCTTTGATTGGCAGAATGGTGAACTTATGGCTCTGTGCGCGGCAAGCTGATCATTTCTCCCTGGGAGTCTCTACCAAACATCATGTCATCCATCATGCTCCGGTCATGAGGCAACACCAGATTCAAAAACACGCCAATGGCTGCAGCGATGATAAATGGCGTCTTCACAATCAAATTGACGCCTTCCTCAAAGCCCTGCAGGTGGACGTTAGATCCGGTGTAATCCAGGATTTGGTCGAACCAGGTCGGGGCGACGATGTCGACGAAGCCGATTCCGAGGGCCACGGTCAGGATAAAGCGGTTCCGACGAGTAAACTGGACGAGGCCCAGCACTCGAATACCGGCCACGGCGATGGTGCTGTAGAGAAATACCTGCATCCCCCCGAGGACAGATGGAGGCATGGCGCCAAACACCGCGCCGAACTTGGCAAAGAAGCCCATAAGAAGGAGGATGAAAGAGGCCGCCCAGCCCGCCCGACGGGACTAATAGAGCCAGGAGAGTTAGATTGGGTCCATGCCATGTGGACGGGAGGCTTGAAGAATGACACAGCAGGGGTGGAGCGGTCAACCCAACTTACCGCACAACCGGTCAGCACAATCACACCGTTATTTCCCGCCTGGGAAACCATCGGGAGACCCGTGCCCAGCGCGCTGATCAAACTGCCTAAGCCATCGCAGAGGATGCCACCCTGAATGCGACTGTTGAATTCAGTCCCCTCGACGTCGACGCCTGAGATCTCGGCCGTGGCCAGGATGTCAGGCATACAACTCACGCCTTCGCAGACAAACATGATCAGCAAGGGAAGAACCAACGCCCCGTCTACGGACAGCTTGAAGGTATGGACCCAGAGGAAGGTGACCACGGGTGCGGAGTCGATGTTCTCTCGTGACCAGTACCCCGTGGCGCCCGAGATGGCGCAGCCAATGGCCAGCCCGAGGAGAACGGCGGCCGACTTCATCAGAGGCGAGCCAAATTGCTCAATCACCACAATGCTGACGAAGACGCTGAATCCGAGCCCGATCAGCTTGGGATGAGCCCAGGGCAGCGGTTTGGGCGCGTCGACGTTGGGACAGAGAGCGTAGTAGCCCGTGCCGCCGTTGCAGTTGGACGATCCGCCCCAATTCTGCATCCCATTCCCGATCAAGTACACCCCTACCAGCAACAACAGGGAGCCGGTGACCATCTTCGGGAATACCTTGTTGAGGAGGCGAGGAGGCACCAGGGACATCAGGATCTGGATCCACACCGTGCAGAGCATCGTCCCCAGCATCGCGCCCCAGGCCTCTGGACAAGGGAGCGGTGTCCCATCAGCCGCGACCGGACAGGTGCCCTTTTCGTACCGCATGCTGGTGTATGAGAATGCGATGGCCAGGATGTCAAAGGTCGGTCCGACCACGGAGAGAAGGCCCGTGCCGATGTAGAACGGCGTCCCTTTGATCGAGATTCGTGTGACTTGGATTGCCGTGGCAATCCCCGTGGTGATGAACGACGCCGAGATGAGGTACGACACTTGATTCGGAGCCAGGTTGAAGGCTCCGGATGCAATGGCCAGTGGTGGGGACACGATCGAACCGACCATGGTCAAGCCATGCTGGAGGCCGAGGATCAGCGTCAGAAGGATGGGCACACGGTCATGGAGACGGTAGAAGGGGATCGCCTTGTCCTTGTATTTGCGATTCAACGGTGGGATGTTGGGAGTGACCAAGTACCAGTAGTCGTAGTCTCCTAACCAGCCTTCCTCGCTGGTGAGGTATGTTTGGAGTTGCTGAAATTTGGCACGGATGGACCGAGTGGTCCTCGCCTCCTGCACCTCTTCACACGAGGTGGCCGAATCCTCGGCGAATGCGCTCTTTTCCCCTCCTGATTTCTGGGGCAAATCCGTCGATGGTCTTTGGGACTCCATCGTGCTCGGCTCCCTGGCTGATTGTTGACCCATGGTCTGGAATTGCTTGGACTTGGAGCATGGGGGAATGGTCTGCCTTTATGCCCATGGGACAGGAATGAGATAGATCAGTGTATCCGCATAGCATCTTATCCACTCCCATCGCGATTGTTGTAGTCAAGTCGTATTGTACGAACAGAGTGGTAGATACTGGAGCGTCGGCTGTCGGAAATCCTGATAGGAAATCCGCGATCGCCACAATTGTACGACGCTAGTCGATCTGACTTGTTGCTACCAATTGAAAGGAATATATGGAATGGAACGGACTCATGTCGTCAGGCCGAAAATGGTCCTGTCGACAACGTCCAAGGGAAGGTTGGATAATAGGCCTGACCTCATCCGGGATTAATACCACCATTTTGGGCCGGTGTTGAAGCCATGAAGTCACGGTCGACACTTTACACGCATGCCACAATTCTGACTCTGGATTCGGAGCGATCAATCTGGCTGGATGGTGCTTTGTTGGTCGACTCAAACCGCATCGCAGCTATCGATCAGACGGCCAATCTCTTGGGGAATCCTGTGCTTCCACCGGAAACGAAAGTCGTCGATTGCTCAAACCGCATTATTCTCCCCGGCCTCATCAACACACATGCTCATCTCGCCCAATCACTCTTGCGAGGTCTCGCCGAGGACTTGCCTCTGCATTCGTGGCTTTGTGATGCGATCTGGCCTCTGGAGGCCAATTATGAGGGTGAGGATGGCTATGTCGCGGCCAAGCTGACCATCGCCGAGATGTTGAAGAGTGGAACCACATGTTTTCTCGAGGCCATGCTGACGCACCGGAGTGGATTTGAAAATGTGGCGAGGGCGGTTGAAGAAATGGGAATCAGGGGATGCTTGGTGGGTGCATCGGGTTGCCTCCCTACGGCACTTGCTGACGAATGCTAGGGCAAGCTCGTCAAGGTTGAAGAAACCAACGTCCAGATAGGCATCACAGACCCAAGAGATCGAGATGTTGCGAGCATGTCCATCGAGTCCGTCATTGCCGCCCATGGGAAGCACCATGGATCCTGTGGCGGAAGGCTCCACGTCTGGATGGCCGCAGGGACGCCCAGAGGGTCTCCAGAGTCTGCCCACCGAGCAATGGGAGATGCATCCGCCAAACATGGCATCAACCTCACCATGCACTGCGCCGAGGCACTGAAAGATCTGGAAATCTACCGCGACAGCTATGACTGCAGCCCAGTCGAGTTCTGCAAGAAAAACAACCTCATTGGGAACGGCCGCCACACCGTCCTGGCGCACATGGTCAATCTCGATCTGGTCACGGATTTACCCTTGTTGCGTGCGACCGGAGCCACCGTCGCCCACAACCCGGCCAGCAACTGCAAACTCGCCTCAGGCATCGCCGCTGTCCCCGAAATGTTGGATCACGACGTCAACGTGAGCTTGGGGACCGATGGCGGGCCATGCAATAATACCTACGACATGTTCCAGGAAATGCGTCTGGCCGGTCTGATTCACAAAGGCGCCACGCGAAATGCAACGGTGGTGAATGCGGATCAGGTTTTGGCCATGGCGACGATCAATGGAGCAAAGGCATTGGGTCTGGAGAAGGAAGTGGGAAGCCTCGAGGTGGGCAAAAAAGCAGACTTTGTTGTTCTGGATCCCTCGGGCTTGCACTGTAGCCCTTTTGACCCCACACAGATCTCGGACGGTGGCATCGACCCGGTGACCACCGTGGTGTATTCTTGCACGGGAGCCGATGTGGAGATGGTCATCGTGGACGGACAAGTCTTGATACAGGATCGGACGCTTCTCTACGTCAATGAGAAAGAAATTGTTGATCAGGGCCGCCAAGTAATCCGGAGAATACGGCATTCATCCGGAGTCAGATCAGGGCAAAAAAGGAATTGGCGTTGAGGGAGAGCGTAGAGATGCATGGGACAGCTCTCTCTTTTCCTCGGTCACGCTCACCTTTCCACGCGATCGAACAGCGTCGGACGGCATGAAACGGGAAGAGGTCTGGGACATTTGAACAGTTCCAGGGTAATCATATGAAGAATGCCTACGGTCGAAACAACTCAATATCGAATGGCGATATCTGATTCTAAGTCTGATAGCTAGCCGCATATCTTGCTTGCATGTGTTGCTCCACCGTAATGCTCTCTCCATTAGAGCCATCCAAAGGCTTAATGACGCAATCCAAATTACCGTCCAAGAAGAACGGAACGGAGTATCGATCTGTGCCGCTCTTGTTTATCACCCGGTGGATATTGCTCTTGTATGCACCTCCGGTCCAGATTTGCAGCATGTCGCCAACATTGACCACATATGCGTCTTGGTTGGGAGAGACATCAATCCACTCTTGGGTGGACTGGTCGAGGACTTGCAAACCAGAGTTCCCGTCTTGAAGCAGGAGTGTGATAGCGCCAAAGTCGGTATGCGCACCGGCGCCGACCAGACTGGTGTCGTCTGTTTCCGGATGAGGTGGATAGTGCAGGAGTCTGACGGCAGCGATGGGCTCATGGCAGAACTCAGAAAGGACCCTGGTGTCGATCTTCTTCAGCCCTCGCCAGAGCATATGCATGATCTGTAAAGAAAGAGCGGACAGCGCCTGGTGGTATTCAAGTAGCGGCTGTTGGAATATATTTTCTGGAATCACATCCCTGGACGGCCAGATATTGGGATGCTGAAATGGTCTATATGGAGGTTTGTTCCCAGAAATCTCGCGGCCCATGAAGTATCCCTAAGCAGGAAATCCTCGGTCAGTTCAACATTCGACATAACCGCAAACGTCCGTGTAGGGATATGAGCGGTGCAACCCAATCTCCCTCCCTCGACCTACCTCCTTCAGATCAGGCTTCTTGCCCTCTTCCAACACCTGGGATCCAATGATCTCATAACCCCGGCCAGGGATGCCACTCAACTGGGCCTTTTTGTCATAAGGGAGGCTAAATAAGGCCTTTGCAGCGTCCAAAACTGCAGCTTGCAGAGACCTCGGTACTCCATGACCGGTAATTTGAAAGAACCCACTGGAGATGCACGCATTCCGAATTTGTTCGACAATTGCATCAGCCTGAGATGATTTTGGGTCTTGAAGATAGCCTGAAATGTCGACTGTGGGGATGGTGAAGGCTGGGTGACTGTCTCCGTTGATGACACCCATGCTTCCGTGTGGAAGCACCAGATAATACGATCTCAGGACCACTGAGAATTGTGAATCTGAGCAGTCTAGATCTGGAGGCTCTCCACAGATTGCTTGGCCCCTGGAACGAGTAGCCAATTGTGTCGTTGAGGAATATACTGTGCTGCTTGGGTAGGCTCTCGGTCAGCGTCCGTTATCTAAGTTATAGAGCTCGTTCCGGAGGCCGTGAGTTGGATGCGGAGGTCTCCGTTATCTGGGTAATATGAACCAAACATAAAGCATCAGTGTTCAACCACTTTTGGCCTAGGTGGCCAGATTGACAGTGCCGTTTCTTCATTGGCTTCCAGTGGATTGTTTACCGCGTCGTACAACAGGGTTATATCGGTCCTTATCGAGGAATTCTTGGCACAATTGGCCAATTTTGTACGACAGTCGGCAATCAACAGTCTAAAGACCACTCTCAGGCGGCCAGGTCGCCCGGCCAGAGATGCCCAAATCCAGACAGACTTGCACGGAATGCTCACTGCGCAGGCAAAAGTGTGACCGCAAACTGCCTTGCGGACGCTGTGTGAAGCGTGGAGTTCCGGAAAAGTGCACACAGAAATGGCCTGGGAGGTACGATCCGAAAATCCATCGAGTCTACCCGAGAGGAGAACCGATTTCATACCGAGCGGCCGGCAAAACCTCTGCAGAGGGACCTGGTGATTCTCACCCGATTGAAGCGGATGAGACCAACCTCAACGCTGGCTCTCCCGAGGACGTGTGGGCGCAGGCTTCAAACGGTGCACACAATGGCCGACAGCAAGATCGACGCAGCTTGTCAGAGTCTGATGGGGCGGTAATTACGCGAATGGGCTCACGGGGCGACAGATTTGAGAATGACGAGTATGGGCATCGGGAACGACGGCTGAAAGATGCCTGGAACGCTGAGTCGGCCCTCCAGTCGTGGGCCAAAGAGCCCAGGTTGCAGTACCAGTTCAGCACTCATCATCCACCGCAGATACGTCACAAGCAGACGGAAGGCAGCAACAATAACCACTCATGGGTCTCATCCACGGGGTTCCACAGCACTGTGGCGGCACTGGAAGCCTTTCTCCAGCTGCTTATTCCCAGCGTTGATCAGATCTGGCATCTCGCAAACTACCACGAACTCTGTCTCCTGTGGTATCACGGCTGCTACCACGGTCCCACGTTTCGACACGAACTCGAACAGGCGTTGGACGGCCAAAACGACACACTGACGATTCAAGGCCTCGACCTTCAATGGGTTGCCCTGCTCTTCTCCATCATGGCGGGAACTTTAACATGTGCGCCGTGGCCCAGGCTCGAGTCGTGGGGATTCCACAAAGATGAGGTTCTCAAGCTATCAAAGCAGTGGTACAAGGCGACCATCACCTGTCTCAATCAAGCCGAATATACATCGAAACACCATATCTATTCCATCCAGGCCATTGCTACCTTGACCATGTCTGCCCACTCTTTGGGCAATTCCGGTGAGCTTTCCGTGCTCCTTGGAGCAGCGTTTAAGATCGCGCAGAGCTTGGGACTCGACCGGCTCAAATATGACCCTGTTCTGGAAGACATTAGAGATTCGTCCTCGGACGAGCAGCGGCATCAGGTACTCCGGCGTGAAATCGGACGACGTTTGTGGTCCCAGCTCTGTGTCCAGGACTGGCTGTCTTTACCGTTCGCCGAGAGCTATAGCATCGATCCGCTTCATTTTACCACAACCAAACCATCCAGCCGCAGTCATATCACCATGGCGCCCATTCCCGACACTTTCCCAACCTACGTCAGCTATGGAAACTACTTGTTCGAGATCGCGAAGCTGATGGTCGGCCACCATGCCGCCATGGTGCATTCGACCACCAAGTTCACAAAGTACGAGCATGTCCTCGATTTTGATTCGAGGATGAGGGCGCTCGCCACCAAAGGCATGCCACGCTACTTCCATATCACCGATCCCATAGACCCTTCGTGGCCCGAGTGGGTGCCCTGGGCCAGAAGAAGTCTGACCATATGTTTTGCGCACAAGATCATCATGATCCATCGTGCTTTCATTCGAGACAGTTTCACCAATCCGATCTTTGCCATTACGCGGATGACCTGTACCGCTGCTTCCAAGACCATCTTGAATGAGGCCAAGCAGACGAAAGACCTTGATGGTCCGATCATTTGGGTCGACAAGGTATGTCTGTGAAGATGTTTCAGGTGCATTCTAATTGGTCCAGGCTTTCTGTGTGGCCGCCGGCATTATTCTCTGCCTGGATATTTTCCATCGATCTGAAGCCGATGCAGAATTCCGGATCCACCGAGATCTGGTGACAGACTGTATAGAGTTGCTTCGCAAATTTGACAACAGCATGGTGGCCGTTCGCGGAGCCAACCTGCTCTCGTCATTGTTGTCGGACCGAGAACGGCTATTACGCTCGCCTTCTGAGAACATAAACACGTCAAACATCTTCAGATCCCTCGTGGTCAACAAGGATGTCCCGGCAACACCATCCCCAGGCGAGCATATCCCAAGCTCTATCCAAATGCCGAGTCTCGATGGGAGTCGTCCAGGCGTACAAGACTTGGATCTCACGTACGATATGCTCGCCGAACTCTTCCCACCTCAGGCCGGTTTCTGCAATCGGTTTTTGTTCGAAAACCTGCTACGCTTCGACCGTTTAAATGCTTGATCATGGCGACACTTTCGTGGCCAAGGCAATGTGAGTGTGTTGATTCGATCTCGCCCTGAAGCAAAGCAATACCCTGCTTGCAACTTTTACCATTACGGCCTATCTGGACAATATAGGTCTCGACAACCGTTTTTCTATGATATTGGAGTGTTCCTTACACATTCATCATGGCTTGGGAAGAAGTGCCGTATGATGAAGCGCCGCTGATAAAATCCTTATATCTTGAAAATTAGCCGCGGTCGATGGACACGTGGAGCTGTTATGTGTCCTGAACAAAATAACTGGTGAGCAAATATGCTCTAGAAAGTGAGACTCGGGAGTGAGGATGATAGATTTCGAAAGCTACAATCAAGGGGAGAAACGATCATTGGCATCATCCAGCTTTTTTGGTAAGTCATCGCCTAATCAGGATGGAAGACATGAAATGGGTAGAGCGAAATTCAGCCACAATGTCTTTCCGCACCATGGCTTAGATATCGAGATGACCGGCCGTCTGAAGGTATGTTTGCTTTGACTGACTTATTCTTGAGCGTTACATCCTCTCGCGCAGCTTTCATGTTGGCGTATAAAGAGGCCGAGAGTATCTGGGCTGCAGTAGTTTAGCGACGAGTAGACGTTTTTTCCGGTGGCTCCTGCCAACTCGTTACTCGGTGATTATTCTCCATCACCCAGCTGAGGGTTGACGTTCCCATTGGCAGTCATCTTAATGTAAGCTCTAATCTGAAGCGGTTGCTTCAAAGGCCCTTGGCAGAAATGTATCACTCTTCTGACCTGAGACCAGTTATTCGTTCCATGAATTCCCTCTCTTGTACTATGCTGTGAATTGGACTGACCTATCTTACTGTGATAGAAAGCTGAGCAAGGTCCAAAGCAGCCATTAGGAGGTGCCTTGGCATTGGACTGGGAGAATAAAGCGGCATCAGCCTGGTCCCCTAACGTTAAGGCGGCGAGCCGGGGTAGATTTTCTGTTCTGGGCTGCCCAGTGGGAATTCGTGGTTGACGTCAACCCACTTCTATCCATAACATTCCTCCTGCAAGATTGTGTCGCGCTGAAGGAAAGGGCCTTTGGTCATCATGCGTCAAAAACTCTCAATCCGCCTCTTCCAGCCGTTCGTCTGCCCACAATGCCAAATTCGTCCTCCAGCTGCGCAGAGTCGCCGTGCCCTGTCCACCAGTTCGGTTGCTCTTGCAGAAAGCACAAATCCTGGGAGCACGCTCAGGTATGCGCACCTCAAGAACCGCGGCCTCATCAGGCTGGCCGGTCCAGACGCTGCTCAGTTCCTGCACAACATTGTCCCCGCCAAAGTCCTCGGTTCTGGCACCAGTCCGGTCTACACTGCCTTCTTGTCCGCGCAGGGCCGCATTCTCAACGACGTATTTATTTATCCTCCGTTGGAGACCGGCGATGGCAATGACGAGTGGTTCATCGAGGTTGACTCTGAGAGCGCGGAGAGTCTGATGAAGCATTTAAAGAAGCACAAACTGAGGGCAAAGTTCCAGTTGGAACGGGTACCAGCAGGCGTGATGGGAGTGTACTATCGTTGGCCAAGGACGGGCCTAGAGGAGCTAAGTGATCAAGGCAGGACAGGCCCGAAAAGGACCAGGCGCGTCGGTGGCCCGGATCCACGTCCGGGCATGGGCATCAGGTGGCTGGATGACGTGAGTGGGAAATCTGAAACGGTGCAAAGAGTCGAGGACAGCGGCGGAAGAGAAGCGACCATCAAGGACTATACTATCCATCGAATGCTGAATGGCGTCGCGGAGGGCCAGTCCGAGCTCATTTCGTCAAGCGCTTTACCCCAGGAAAGTAACATTGATTTCTTCGGTGGCATTGACTTCCATAAGGGCTGTTACTTGGGTCAAGAGCTGACCATTCGGACTCACCACACTGGCGTTGTGAGAAAGAGAATATTACCTTGCCAGCTTTATGACGAGAATAATCGGCCCAGAGATGACCAGCCGTCCCCGGAATACCATGGCCATCTGGACCTGCCCATGCCACCGTCGCAGTCGAACATTTCCAAACTATCATCCAAGGTCAAAGGCAGAAGCAGTGGAAAGTGGTTGGGCGGCGTGGGCAATATCGGGCTTGCCCTCTGCCGATTGGAGATGATGACTGATATCCAATTGACCGCGGACAGGACCGGTTACGACCCGGAAGAGGAGTATAAAGTGCAGTGGGAGAGCGATGGAAGCGCCAGTGCACAGAAAGAGATCAGACTCCGGCCCTTTGTCCCGACTTGGCTGAGGGAAGGCGTTGAGCAGAGTCTCAGGAGGAAGGAAAGGAGTCCGAAAAAGAAGGACGAGGACGGGGAGGAAGAAGTATGATGTGGTGGGTGCCAGGGAGCCAAGATGCCCAGTCTGGGGCATTTCGAACAGCCCATTTATCGACGATTGTGGAAAGACCTCGCAAGGACAAAGGAAGTCTGATCAACCAAGAATATTCTCCTAAGAGGTTGGGAATGAGGGCAGCAATGTGGGCCAGCCAGGCCATCCCACCTTCTTCGAGAAAGGAGACGAGATCGCGCGAAGCGGATGGAGCTCGAAAAGATCACGCAGGGACGCTGATCCTTAGCAAGTCATCTTTGCGGCCATCACCAAGTCGTTGAAGATGTGATCCTCAGCAGCTTGACGATGGTCATGTCACCGCTCTTCTGCCCATGTCCACGAGTCACCGAGACCGTCAAAGTCAAGTCCAGGTCAATGAGGTGTCCGGAAATAGTTGTTTAAGCTTCAATATCAGGTCCCCTTGGGAGAGAGGTATAACATACCTAATAACGAGGGAAGACCTTCTATGCGAGACCTGATCATGAACAAGATCTTCACAAACATGCATAGAATAAAGGAAATGTGAATCTGTGGCATCTTGGTGTCAAGACAACTACCAGTGAGTTTGGTGTGCCGGCACCCTTATCTGCGGCGAGTGGTTTATCATTATCGGACTTGTTAAGCCTGAATTATTTTACATTGAATAGTTTAGTCTTTGAAGGCGGTAATGACCAAGGCCATAATGATAGGTGTGAGGAGATCTACCAAGTCTGAGGCTCAAGCCGAAACAAGTCCAATGATTTCGCCTCGATCCAAAGATGATATCCTGACCCAGAGCCCTCATTGTGGGCCATGATATTTGACCTGGCGCATTCATGCTCTTGCACTTGTCTGTCCACACGGTTTGATCTGCGGCTTATGCATCCTCTCACTGAGACATGGTCATGCTGAGGGATGGATGGAGTTACACGTTACCTAGAGCTGAACGCGAGCTGTTCTGGCAGGCAGTCCATGTCTCCTGGAACGTACCGTTGATGCAGTCTCATAAGGACAGGCTGAATCGTCTATCATTTGGACGGCCCAGCTGTTTTCATCGTCGCATATTCCATGGATCTAAGCGTAATTCCTTGTGTCTTGAGGCAAGGAGCCTGTTCCTGCCAAGCAGGGCGATGGGAGGCCACGGAGCAAGGAGGCAAATGGACCCTGTCCGAGGAGCTGTGAAGGGAGCTGTTAAGAGACTCGCAGGCAAGAATACCCGTTCACAAGGCTGATTCTGCGTCTGTTAGCGTTGATGCCTCGGAGGCACGAGACTTTGTCGGCCGTGGTTCTCGTCGACCTGTATCCTTTCGCGGTGGATTTCGAAGAGGTGCTGCTCCAGTGCAGCTTTCTTGCGGTCGACGTCGGTGATCAGAGCCGGGTATCAAGAAGCGTCCGATTCCTTGTCCGCGGCCCATGACACGCTCTCAATCCCTTGCCACGGTCCCCGAGTCACTGCTTTCTTTGCAGCAACAAGGGACTTGAATACCACGACCGCAGTTCCCAGCAGGACCTTCTTATCCCTCCCATCTAGTCGGCGCTTCTTATCCTTGAGCATAAGCACGTCTTCAACCTCACCGGCCGGGAAATTCTCTTCGAGAGACTCCTTGTCGATGTCCAGCCCGTCGCCCTCCTTGATCCACCGCACTTTGACCGACCTGTCAATCGAATCTGTTGGCTTCTCGTCGGCTTGTGCCCTGGCTTGTGCATCTCTCCTCTTCTGGAGCATCGCGGCCTCACGCCTCTTCCTGTTCTCTTCAGCGATCCTCTTGATCTCTAGCTCGCGCTCACTCCAAGCCCGTTTCACGCCGTTGACAGACGCGGGCATTTCCCCTGATGCACCTTCACGCTTTTCCAAATCTTCTTTCATTTTGCGCCTCCGGCTCTCCAGTGCTGCATTTTCTGCGATGCGCCGCTGCCTGGCCTCACGGCTCTGGTCATATTTCGTCCTTTCGGTCGCATCAGTGAGAATATTCAGTGCCGTTTGAAGTAGTTGGAATTTGTCGAGCGTTTCCGGCGTAGGCTTAACTTTGTCCGGGTGGTACAGCAGCGACGTTTTCCTGTAGGCGCGGCGAATCTCTGACTCGGATGCGGTGGCCGGTATGGCGAGTAATTCGTAGAAATCAACAGACGGCTCTGCCGAGTTGGGTGCCATAATGTCCTCTGCGCCTGCGCAGCTTTGACGCACTTTGACCTACCACTTTCTCGTACCGATGAACATGGAGTTGAGGAGTTGTCAAAAAGCAGCCTGGGCAATTGTGGTCTTGGCAGGGATCCACATCTATCGCGGGTAAACTCATAAATCTAGTCCCCAGAGACTTGGTTGTATGTTCAACTAGAGCCTTACATCGCCCTCATCATTCCTGCACTCGAGCATTCTTCAGCACAGTTCTCCATGGTAAGCAAGTCACTTCAAGGCGGGGATCGACACTGAGATGGCAGTCGCGCGACTCATCTGCAACATACGTGCATATGCACGCATCACGCCTCGCAGATCTGTTTGAAGAATTCTGTTCCCCCCCGTCGTCGACCGGTGCTGGGGCGGCAAGTAGTGGCACGACCAACTCGGCCAACAACCAGGCCAACGGTGACCCTGCCATGACTCAACTTCCCGGCCACTTCCTTCCCTTCGAGGAGATCCAGCTGCCACCCCATTTGATGCCGATTAACCCCGAAGACGAAGACGACGTTGTACCGGACATGCACGCCGCCTTTGGGATCAACAGAGCTCTGAATCAGGGAGGACAAACGGGCGAGGGCAGCGGAGCTGGCGCACAGAGAGAGCCTGTGTGGAGAGACCTGGGCCTGGAAGCGTTACTCGAGGACAAGCCCCAATCAGACGGCAATACCACCGCAGCGAGAAGGGAAGGCAAAAGGACCGGACTACTCCTGATGAGATGATAAACTCCATCATGACGAGATGAATGGCGGCATAGAACCCTCCCTCCCGAACAACACAACAACGGCATCGGGATCCTGCTCATATCCTCAGGACGTCAACTCGGGCACGTTCAAAGATGTTGTGCGGAATATTCTTCGCCGCTCGTTCGTCCTCGGTCATCATCCGGGGTTGGAGCGACATGTGAGCATAGGTGCCCGCCGCCCGTCGTTTCGACAATGATCCTGGATTGATGACCATGACACTGTCGACCACCTAGTTGATGTCAGCGCTGAGAGCAAACGAGAGGTATGCTCCTACCTTGACCGAGGGCGTCAGCATGCTCGGAAGAAGGAGCACGTCTGGCTTCACATTCAGCCACTCTCCAAGTTTCAGGTAACCGATGTCCAAGCAGGCTCCCGTTGCCTTCACCGCCCCACTGGGACGCTTGTCTCTCGACATTGGGGGGAACAGTGGGAAGAAGTGTCGTTGTTCGATCAGGTATCGGGGCAGTCTGGTCAACAGATCTGGTCCGTTCCCGCGCGATAGCTGCTCCCGGCTGAGTTCATACAAAATGTCCTGGGAAGAGATGGCCACCACCATCTCATTGAGAGAAAGAAAACAAGGATTCGGCAACATCTTGACCTGCTTTGGAAGGGCAAGATCTCTCTTGAACAGCTGCTCTTGAGGCCACGAAACATGCTTGCTGATGGCGTCTCTGACACTGGGTACCAGGATAATCGTGATGCTGGGGACGGCGGAGCAAAGCCGCTGCATGGGCGCCGAGATCCACAATCGAAACAGAGCGGTCATGGTTGCATCGTGATCGAGGCCTCGCACGTCAGGCACCTCAAAGTCGCCGGTGGCAAGCATCGGATGTTCGATATCGAGGAACGGCCCGGTGAGAACCAAGGCATCAGCCATCGATTCCGCGGCTTTGGTGCAGATTTCGTGCAACGGTTCGAAATCGAGGTTGTCATCGGCCGTGTAGGGTCCGGACGCAAATAGGATACCAATTGTGGACGACGACGAGGATTTGGCGGCGGCGGCGTCGTCGTCGGAAACGGCAAGCTTTTCGTTGATGGCTTCCATGACATGTGGTGGCGACACGGGCATGGGCAGCCCGGGAATGGAGAGAATCTCCTTGACGGCGAAGTACAATCCAGATGCGTTGGTGCCGCGAAGGGCGACAATTTGCCCCGGAAAGAATTGAAAAGATGGGAGCTCATCAACCTTGAGCTGTACGCGGCGTCCGGCACCCGTTCTTCGTGACGTCTCGAGGACGAGTGATGCCGCGTTCAATTTGCCTTCTGATGTGTCTGAGGCGATTCTTCCCACGGCGACAATCTCGTCGGTGCTTTGACTCGCCGCGTTGCCGAATGCTGCGTCTTCGAGGCCGTGGTGTTTCTGGACCAGGGCCAGGAAGTCGTCGATCCGCTCGTCCAGGACCTCTGCTGAGTCTAACAGCCGCATTGCCATAGGCTTGTATGAAAATTTTTTGAGATCAGTATTAGCCACGGCCCGTATTCGGGCTTCAGAGAATGGGGCTATCGGGGCCTCCACGGCGGGAAGATGATCGTTCAGACTTTCCATCATCTGCCCGGCATTCTGTCGTTCAGCAAACGGTATGGGCCTAGACTTGTTAGCACGGTTCGCTCCAAACGGCAGATGAGGTCGCACTGATGGCTGTCGATTGACGGCTTGCCCGCCTTGCTGGGCGTCTTGCTGGTGCCATTTGTCTCTGGTCTGCTGACTTTGCGCGGCACAGGCGAGCCAAAGTCTGCCTTTCTCTTTGCACTTCCACCCCGCCGCGACACGGCATTGGGAGTCAGTTCGTCAAGCCTGTCGACGTGAGAATTCAACCAATATGAAGGTTGGCCGCTTACATTCCAAAGATATCCCCGTGCGTCACTGCTCGCGGCGTCGCGCTGACGGCACTCTTCTTGTCCATGGTTCTTGCGCTGTGCTTGCCTTGATGGCCGCGTTCCAAGCTTTCTTGCACGTCTTTTTGAAACATCCTCGCCGTCTCCAGGTCGAGTTTTGTCTCCTCCGAGCCCATCTTCAAACAGTACACCTCCCATTTGATAAACAATTCTTCCGCAGAGATCGAGTGCAGTCTCAAGGTGGACTCGAGCACACCGAGCACATCTGGCGGCAAGCCTGCGCCGGTGGGATCGAATCGAGCATTGAGGTTCTCTTTGACGTCCGCCATGGTGCCTGCTGTACAACTGGACGTGTTGGACGTGTGTAGTCAATTGACAAGTCTATCTATCCATCCTCAATGTGCCAGATGGAGAACGCGTAAATTGGAGAAAGCGCGTTCAGAGCTTGCCAAGACTGCGACGTCACGCGAGGCATGTCTGCCCTGTGGCAGGGATTGTAAACCACCACTACAGCAGCCAAATCTGCACCATCCGTAAACCACAGTCTTTGCAGTCGGTCGGTTCAAAGGCCTCGATACGGAAAAAAAGTCTTCAAAGACGGGTGCTCCCTAAAATGTCAGATTCTATGTAACCATCCGCCCACGACCACATTAAATCGGTCAATCAGCAGTCATCCTCCATAGTCTATCTCAGGTCATTGTGCCAATCGCGCATGATGCTCCTGTGAACGCCTTCCGCGTCCATAGGCCACGCCTCGCCATGGTTACCCAAGTATCATTAGGCATGATTCGTTTCCTCTTGTCCCTCGACCAGGATGTAGTGTAATATATCGCCGAGTGACAAAACGCCTTTGAGGTAGTTGTTCTCATCGACCACCATTAACCGGTGAACCCGAGATTTTCTGATGGTATCGAAGATGGTGTCCAGTCCGTCGTCCAAGGAGCACGTATAGATGCCCGGGTGGGATGGCGGCCGGGATGCAAGTGCCTTGCCGATATTCCAGGTCAAATTCCCATAATCGCCGGTCTTGAGGATTTCAATCACGTCGACGGCTTCGAATGCGTTGAGGAGAATGCCTGAAAACGTCAGCGCGAGCACGATCGCGGTCGTCCATCATGCTCACCTTCACTGGTGACCACGGGTACACTAGAGATGCTTCTGGTCACCATTTCGTCAATGACATCCAAGACGATGGCATCCATGCTGCAACGGCAGACATTCTCGTATGTTCCCAGCTTGAGCACGGCGAGCGGTTTCCTCAGCATGGCCGTTTCTTTCACGTTCATGGCGATAAATTTGAGGATTCGGTATTGGGTGATGACACTGGTCACCATCGTTCGGCCGGTATCGCTGTCGTAAGACACGAGCGGGATTCGACGTGCCCGAGATATTAATTGCTTCCGTAAAGCATCGTAGAGAACGGCCTCCGGCGAGGCCGACACCGTCTCGGGAGGTTTGACGTTGAGGACTTTTTCCACATCTTGGACCTTTATCAGTGTGAAGAACGGGAAGAATTTTCAGGTGGCCCACCTCGCAAGTCGCTCAACAACAGCTTGTCCACATCCTTGAGTTTATCGGTATGGAGGTTATAGTATCGGACGACGTTGAGGTAATCGTTGACCGTGAGGAGGCCGGCGTATGTCGATGTGGTCGAGTCCCATAATGGCGCTGAAACAATGCCTGGAATGTGGTCAACGCATGACACCATCAATCAGCGCGGCGACCACGTACTACACTGAACGAGAATGTTGAGGCTCTCCTTGACAGTCAGGCCCACATCGAGCTCGATGAGTCGGAAACTTAACGGGAGCACGTCGTAACAAGTGCGCACCCTCAAGAAGTCTCGGATCGCTCTCTGTTCAAGTCAGCTCCAATGTCTTTATCGAACGGCGGGGCTGTGGGGTTCTCACCAGGCCTGCTCTCTCGTCTCGATCAATGGGTTGCTGAGGCTTCACCGGTGTTATTGGCCGGGAAACGGCCCTTGGGCGTAACAGGTCTGCTGGTCGGACAAAAGTGGCCTCGTGACCTGTTGGGGGATGGTTTGCAGCATGAGGTTGGCCGTGTGGCGGGGTCGACGTCTGGGTGACCTCAGCGTTTTCTACCATGGCGACTGATCAACTGCATCTTCTCTCGGGGGTCAAAGTTTGGGTGGGTATGGCAGAGATCGGTCAAAGCCTTTGCGACATGGAGAAAGGCTCGACTTGCAGGCGGAATATTGGGGCAAACAAAATGGCTGCAAGATGCTGGCCAACATAGATCCGCCACGGGCTGCAGGGGTTCGGCGCACCTGACATGTGATTTAGTGACAGCTCAGTACCAGCAGCACTATCAGCAGCACTACCAGCAGCACTACCAGCAGCACCACCGTCACCAGCATATCACCACCACCACAACCACCACCACTGCCACCACCACTACCACCACCACTACCACCACTACCACCACCACTACCACCACCACTACCACCACCACTACCACCACTACCACCACTACCACCACTACCACCACCACCACCAGCTACCAGATCAAAAGTTTGATCCATCTCGATATTGGCAAGGTCTTCTGTACTGATAGTTCTAATCGCTTCCTGCCGACACTGCGATGCCGACTCCTGTCTAGTTCGACCCCACACAACACCTTGCAGTAGAGATCAAAAATAACAGTTAAACTATTACTCATCTTCCGCCATAAAGAATCATGATGCCGCAGCCGGAGCTTCAACTGATTCCGTCTCGGCCAGACTCTTTTCATCTCCACCCTTCAGATAGCCTTCGTGTTCTCCGATTCTCTTGCCGGCCTTCTCCCATCGCTGGCGATACTCGGTCCTTCTCAGCTCGCAAAGGGCATTGAACGCCGGCCAATACAGCTCGTGGTCGTACTCGAACTCCACATAGCCTCCACTTTCTTTCATAAGCTGTTCCCGTGGTACGTGCAACCCCATGTCCTCATTGAACTTGATCTTTTCGCGGGTCAGGGGGTCAATGAAAGGGGTGATCAGTTTGAAGAAACCCCAGATGTAGAAAGGTACGTTCGCCACGAGTGCACGCCCCAGACGTTCTGGGTAGTGGTTCTGGAGAATGTGCAGGGTTTGTTTTCCTTGTGCCAATGTGGCCCCCTGCCCGGACTTGGTCTCGGCAAAGTTGATCAACAGGGCCAAAGTCTCTTGCCCCGGGGGCATCAAGTCGATGGCCCGCTCGAGCATGAAGACCAGGTGCTGCATCTGCCGCTCAGTGCGCTCAGTATTTTGCTTCGACGGGCGCAGGTAGTGGCATGGCCGGCCATTGTTGTCCCAGCCCAAGATGACCTGCTTGCCCGTGGCGTTCTCAATTGAGATATAGTCTGGTGTGAGCTTTTCCAGACCATATTCCCGACGCCACACCAGAGTGTTCCTGAGCCTTGTTTCTGCGTGAGACACGTTCCAAGTCGTCGCTCGCAGATACCGCAACAAGCATTCCCGCGTGAGAAACATGCGCTCCGAGTCCGTCATCGGCGACGTCTTTGCTCCCTTGGCGAAGGACTCTGGTATCTCCGTCCAACCGAGGACGTTCTGGAGGAGAGAAGCATACTTTGTCTTTTGCTCGGCCGTCAGCGGCGGTCTGGGTACAGGTTTTGACGACTCGAGTGGTGCCATGAGCGGCGTCTTAATGACCCCATCAGCAGAGCTATGCGGTAACCGAAGAGAGTCCACTGTGGCGGGCACAGCGTGATCATCCAGTTTGATCGTGCCCAATTTCGACGCGATAGGGGTTAAAGCTTTCTCCGGGTCGGTCGTGTCCGTCTCGAGCGCTATCCCATGGGTTGCAACTTCTGCGGCCATGTTAGTGGTACCGAGCGTTTGTGAGATGGACAATGCGGGGGTCAGGTCGTTTGACCTGTGGAAAGCTTCGCTACATTTTGAGGTGGGCGAGACGAGGCTGTCGGATGTAAGCTCTCCGAAGACGCCGACGCCCTCCCTGTAATAACTTAGTGCATGCCCAGACCAGAGGGGGGAGTGCTGACTTTGTCTATGCCAATATTAGCACTGCTACTTAGACACGAATATATCTAGCCCCTACTGATTTCCTGAGCCAAGTTTCGGAAGCGTGTTCGACAAAGGTACAGTCCTTGAAAACACCCGCGTGATATCATTGGAGCTGAGATTGACACTCCACTGTCCGCTGGACGGATCCTCTTGGACAGCTTGTGTCCTTCCCGTCTTATTGTCCTAGGGACACCTTATTTACCACAGGAGATTGCTGGCCCGACAGGTGCTACTGTCTATCTTCCCCTGTCATTCCAGCTGCCAGATTTGAGTCTCATAAATCTAGTTGGCCGTCATGCTCGTGTTGAGACTTGCCACAATTTTTAGAACTCCACTGGTTCCTGGGAAGGTGGCACCATCCTGGGTGTACGGTATAATGTCTGAACTACAACGGCGCCGATATACGGTCGTTCGCATCTCCTGTGTACAACTTCCCGTTGGGTTGACGCCATCTTTGGGGCTGCTTGGTTCGTGCCGGAGACCAAGTCAAGAGAGAGAAACGCAAAATAAACTTTGCCCAAGACAGATGCAGGTGATGGTGGAATCGAACATTGCCTATATCTAGGTGCTAGAGCTTCCTCATTTCTATTGAGCTACAATGCAAATGCTGGTTGCAATCCACAGCCAAAGCTGATAATCTACTAGTCAAAAGATGATCGAGAAACAATTATTGGGTCCGTCAAGGTGATGTCATTTGAAACTGCAAACACGCCAAGAACATTGAACATCAGCATTTACTTGTTGGTCCTTGTTGGATCTTTCCCCGACGGACGAGCGCAAAGCTTAGATTTCGCTTTCTGTGTGCCCCTCACCTCTTTGGCAACCGTTCACAATGCCTCCACCAATGCCACACGGCGCAAAGCGCATGACCGCGAATCCAGCCAGACCTGTGGCGAGGTATCGTCCGGGAAAGCCAGTCGCAGAGCAGGAGTCATCTGACGAGGAAGAAGAGCCCGAAGAAGAGCGGCGGCAGCAGCAGCCTCACAGAAAGCCCCCGGCGAGACCGCAGCCTGCGAGACCACAAACTGCGGCAGCAAATGAGGAAAGTGAAGATGAGGGTGAGGATGAGGAAGGCTTCGTCACGGAGCCGGAAGATGAAGATGAAGGGGGTGTCAAAGTGACACCAGCCGCGCTAGAAAGAGCCATCCCAGTCTCGTCCAAAGCTGCACAGTCGATCGCACCAATACAAAGGGAAAATGCGCTAGAAGAGGAGGAGGAGGAGGAGGAGGAAGAAGAGGAAGAAGAGGAAGAAGAGGAAGAAGAGGAAGAAGAGGAAGAAGAGGAAGAAGAGGAAGAATCTTCCGAGGAAGAGAGTTCTTCCGAAGAAGATCAGCCAGAACGAAAGTTCCAACGGCCGACTTTTATTAAAAAGTCCAACAGAAAGCTTGCGACAGGCGGTACCACAATACAGAACACCATGTCAAATGGTGCTGCAGCAGAAACACAGGACACCCCCGAGATTGACGACCATGCACGGAGACTGGCACAGGCGGAACTCATGATCAAGGACAAACTCGAACGAGACGCACGGGCCCGCGCAGCTGGGAAGAAGGCCTGGGACGATGACGACGAGATCGCGGCTGAGGATATGGTGGATGACACTGACGGACTTGATGCCGAAGCGGAATATGCTGCGTGGAAATTACGAGAGCTCCAGAGGTTAAAACGGGATCGCGAAGCAATCGAGGCGCATGAAAAAGAGCTCGAAGAGATGGAGCGGCGGAGAAATCTGACCGCCGAGGAGAGGGAGAAAGAGGACAAAGAGTTCCTCGAGAAGCAGAAGGAAGAGCGCGAGGAAGGACGGGGTAAAGCCTCCTTTTTGGCCCGATATCACCACAAGGGAGCTTTTTTCCAGGACGACAAAACGGCCGAGTTGTTGAAGAAAAGAGATATTATGGGCGCTAGGTTCGTGGATGAAGTCGGCGACAAGAGCACGCTGCCGGAGTATATGAGACTACGTGATATGACGAAACTGGGCAAGAAGGGCAGAACGAGGTATACCGATCTCAAAGGTGAAGACACTGGAAGATTTGGCGAGGATGTCAAGAGGTGGAGGGGGAGCGGCGGCCTGGCCCAAAGAAGAGAAGCTGGACCAGACCTCCGCGGCGTCGACGAGAGATTTCTGCCGGATAGGGACCGAGATGGCAGTCGACCAGGTCCGACAGGCGCCAACGCTAGTGCTGTGGGACAGAGACGAGAAAGAAGGTCGTCGGGATCGCGGATGAGGTCGAGGTCGCGATCGCGGTCGAGGTCACCAAGAAGAGAGGAGCGTGAGCACAAGGACTCCTACCGACCGCGGCGCAGGTCATATTCCAGATCAAGGTCCCCGCCGCGAAAGAGAAGTCCGTCTCCATTTCGAGATCGAGATAAGCGACGAAAGGTTGACGCCATATAGCCATGTAGACTGCTTGCCAGGACTAGCTAGCTAGCATCTAACAAGAAGTTCTGGGCCGATGAGTGTACCTATGCTTTTAAAGACTCCAAGCGAAGCAAACCAGGTTGTGTTTGGAAGCACCGGGTACGGCATTGAAATTGATGACCGTTCAATGCAAATGCTGGTCGTGAGCCTTCAACAAAGGGTCTCTTTCAATGTATGGCTCTCCAAGGCTCACTGGCAGTGTCTCCCCAGAGCTGTTGTCTCTCCTGAGCTGTTGCCCATATGTTGGCCGCACCGTCAAATGTCTGCCTGTACAGGGCGACGAAGTGAGAGATCTTTCCTGATTTGTCGACAGTTACTGACTGTTATCGTACATGTTAGCGACAGCAGGATCAGTGCACAGAGTCCCACTGCACATCGTGGCTGACTCAATATGGAGGGTCAACCCTACAGTCAGGACTCGTTCGTTCCTCCAGTTCAGTGCCAACGTCATCGCTGCTCTGACCTCTGACCGCAGCGACTCGATCTTCTCAGATCAGGCGGTCCGGATAGATATCCCTGGGTCTAATCGAGAGAGGCGAAATCGTAGTTCTGGAGATCGTCGATGCTGGGAAGTATGTATGAGAGTCTTTGACGGCGAGGTTTGAACCACATCCACGGTCTGAATGGCCAACCGAGATTCTCCAACTTCGTGGCCTTCGGGATAGATGATGACTCCCACCATTTTTGGCGTCGTGTCCGGTCGACAAGTCCTGGACCTTTCATATTGCTCATCCATTCTCTCACTTGATGCCCTGTCGCTCCAACTCTTTCTCCCGTTCCAGCACATGGTCTTCAAACTTGATCAAAAACACCGTCCTGTTTGGCCACACGTCTGTCCCGGTATTGTGCGCACTCGCTTTACACTCGAACCCAGCGCCATCACAAACACCCTCAATGATTCCCGCAATGTAGGCGGCGACGCTCAACTGACTCATCTCCTTGGGCACAGAGATGTAGTGGTTCGTCAGCGGCGTGTTGTCGATAATCATGTATTCCCCAGGCGTCGTCGTCGACTGCTCCAGCGAATCGGCCGGCCTCGAGAACAAAAGTGGATAGAGTTTCGTGGTGAGGAGGGTCAGCAGCGGCAGCAGTCGCAAAGGCCGCTGTGCACCGGTGGATGAGGCCGACGATGAAGAACTCGAACTCCCAGCCGGGGTCGCGCGATACAAGAGCAGATCCAACAATTTCAGTCCCAGCGGGTATCCTTGCTCGTTCAGCCGTTTCTCAAAGTCCTGGATTCCCTTGACTCTTTTCTGTGCGTAGATGACCATTTCCATAAACAGGTACGCAAAGCTGGCACGGCTCAGCTCAGCATTGCGGCTCCGGTTCAGGTTTCTGTCGTAGATGGTCTTGCGATTCGACGGGACCCGGAGGCTGGTGCTCGCGGTCGCCAGGGAAGAGGTCGAGTATTGGGACACGTGTCTGCTGGGTGTCGGGGCATGTGATGTTGGGTATGAGGGTGCTGTAGCCATGACTGGACCAGGCGGAGCGGCGGCCATGTCGACAGCATTCAATCAATAATGACCTCAAGTCAAGACATTCGGTGCGGCGGTGGAGATGGGGAAAGTGGAGCGAAGCACGAGCGCCTTAAACACACTACTGGTGCAGGCGTGGTCACTGCAAGCTGCAAGCAATATTGATCATCATGACTTTCACATCACTCTTGATGTCCTCAGATACCGTCGCCATCACGTCCGGGATGCCATTCTGTCTTCTGCTTCCTTGGATTTATCACTCTCCTCCTCGTCCTGGAACGCCTTTTGCCGTTGCCTAGAATTCCACTGTAACGTCCTCGATATACTGTTGACCCAGTCTTCACTTCGGCGCCCCGGAGGCATCACGTTCGCAAAAGGGTACCGTGAGGCAGATATGGTGACGTAGTCTCCACGGCCCAATTCGATCCTGGCGAGTGGAGTGAGTGGTCAGCAAATGGAAACAACTCCACCAGGCACGAAAACTCACCGTTCTCGGCCATCGAAGCTGGCCCAAGAATTGGTCCTGGCGTCGTAGGGCACGCCGATTCTCAGAACGACAGTATCAGGCAGGATGATCGGCCGGAAGGACAAGGTGTGCGCACAGATGGCCGTCACAAGAATCACCGGGTTTTCAGGGTGGCACAATGATCCCCCGGCCGCCAAATTGTAGGCCGTCGACCCGGTCGGAGTGGCGACGCAGATGCCATCGGCCTGCACGGTCGTTAAATGCTCTTCGTCGCCAAATAGCTCGATGGTCGACATTGTCGCGTTCGGCCCACGATCAACGACGATGTCATTCAAGATCTCAAAGGTTCGATATGGCTTGTGCGTCGGGCGGCCGTCCGTTTCTTCTCCAATCAGCTCTTCCACAATGTCTCGATGGTTGGCGTCATCGTATTTCTGTGATCGCATGACCGTACCCTCGAAGCGCAATCGCAGGCTAATCGTGACCCCGTCACGGAATGACCGGGTCAGGCAGTTCTGGTAGTCATGGAAATCAAACTTTGTCAGGAAGCCCAAGGAGCCCAGGGCGAAAGAGAGAACGGGGGGGACGACGCGTTGAAAGAGCCAACTCGCGTAGAGGACGGTCCCGTCGCCACCGAGGGTGATGACAAAATCAAAGGTCTGAGGGTGTTTCCGGGCCAGGTCATTGTCCCAATACCTGAGTCGTTCTCCGTAACTGGGATCTTCCGCAATGAGGCCTTTGGCGTCGAAAAGACTGTTGTCCTTCATCGTATGCTCGACATACACGATGTACGGCACGCCGCGCTCCTTGGACAGCAGCCACCGGGCAACCTCTCGTGTCTTTGGGATGAGTGTCTTATCGTACGCCTTGGTGAGCAAGAAGATGGCCCGGATCTTCAGCTTCACCTTGAGATTTCCGAGTTTCTTCGCCAACGATCGGACACTCGTGGCCATCTCAGACAGTTGTTTTTTGGTCAACAGCCTCGATTGTGTCACTTTGCTTTCTTCCATTGTCGGCTCTCCATTGACGCCGCCTTGCTGCGTCAGCGGCCGGACTTCGTCAATCTGCTCCAACTCTTGCTCCACTCGGCTCGTCCTCTCGACCAGCTGGTGCACCAAACACTGCGACTTTGTCCGCTGAGTTTGTCGTCGCTCCACCCGGGTGGACGTTTCGGGCACGACGAAGGAGGACTTGCGGCGACGAACGTCTTCCGAGTCAAAGACAACCTAGTGGCGGAAATTAGGCCAATGCAACGCCAAACTCGCAAGGGCATCCACCTCCATGGTGCGGTTCCATTCGTCCTCGCTGCTGGAGTCGCCGTATACCTGCTGCAGTGGTAGTCAGGGCATCCTTGCTTGAGCCATCAGGGACTTACCCCATGGTTGGAGGAGGCTTCCGGTAAGCATTCGCTGATCCTCCTGCTGAGGCGAGGAGCACCTCCACTCGGGGTCGAGGTCATCTTGACCCGGAAAAATATAGATGGCTATCAGTTATAAGGCACAGCCAAGACAAGTCTTGAGGACAGGAATTGATCATGCAATCAGGCGTCTCCAACGAGAGCAGGAAGCATTCGCTTCATGTGAGTGTAACAGCCCACGCATTACTGGTGTCATGGTGGGGGAGGCCGGCCTTCCGCCTTTGTCATATGCCAGATTCGGAATGCCGCCAAGATTGGGGAAATTAGCTCGCCCTGCTTTAGGACCCTAGGTGCCGCCGCTTTGTACCCCAGTTATTCTTTTTCCTAATATCTCTATCTCAGCCGTCAACACCACCAAAAAAAAGCCAACAGCTTCATTGAGCGTTTCTGCCATTCTCTCCCTGTCGCGGGAGGCCAAGAGAAGAACTGTAGCAGGGCTAGCAGGGACCAAAGGGGTTCTAGCTATCTGCTAGGTATTAGCAGGTGCTGATGTACGTAGCTAAGATGTGTTGTCATGTGAGATTATGTGACAGCTGCTACAGAACTAGAAAAGGGCTTTAAAATGAAACCCTCAAGACTAATGGAATTCCCACAACCCCGTGGGTTTACTGGTATGGCCAATGAGAAAGTCCAAGGCAAAACGCGATCGGTGGATTCGCTCGATTTTGTTCTAGCTCATCCAGAAGTGAAAAGTAGCATTGCTACGTCAAGCTCGAACCCAGCGCTGCCTTTGGCGCGCTCCTTCCGTGACCCAAAACAGGAAACAGTCTCTGTATCTTCCAATCCCCAAACACCGCCTGGCAATGATGTCCTTCCTGGCAACCGCCGTAAACAGTTCCCACTGACTGTAGCAACACACTCGCCTACTCACCTTTGATCGCCGAAGTCCGGACGCTTTTTTGCCGGAGAATCATCTTCGCATCGGCCTGGCAGGCAGCTGAGTGTACTGACAAGCCCCAGCGGTGAATCTCGTTGATCCAACTCTCCAGCCTCCGTACGCCGGTCACCGCTGTGCACGTCGACTCGCAGATGCTCATCACGGAGCATCCATCCCAGGTGCTGAAATCCTTAAAGCGGGCACGGAGCAACAAAATGTCGTAGTGGGCTCCAACAAAGGTCATCACATAATGCTTCATCTGCGCCTTGTCGACACCTGTCCACTCTTTTGATTTGGCCGTGAGTGCCCTGTGTTTGAGAAGGTAGCGATTATAGAGCGCGACGGATGCGGCGGCGCAGGCCTGCATTATGGCTTGAGTGATCGACTGACCATGCTTCTTAAACTTAATGGTGAAGTATGGGCACGTAATCCAGTCCTCATCGTGGACGTACATGACATGGTTGAGTTCGCCTCGGTATTCAGGATTGAACCCTGTAAGGGAGAGCCAGTAGCTGCAATCTGGGCGTAAATCGAATTTGAACTTTGGACTTGCTTCGAAAGACGGAGGGATTATCCAGAAGGAATCCTCAGGGTCCTCGGTGGGTGGAGCAAATAGTTGGATCGTCCTCTCGGGGCGCCACTTCCTGTCTATGGGAGTTATCGTAAACCGACTTTGTCTCCGGAGGAATGTATCCATCGCAAATGAGGCGTACTCTGGCTCGCAGAGTCGTTTGTACTTCATAAACCGGTACTCGTCGATAATTCGTTCGACTTGGGCGTTGGAGAAAGAGAGCCAGACATCTGCTGCATCGAGACCTTCGATGGCCTTGTATTCAATCACCTCTCCTTCAGGAGGTTGAGTGGTTCCAAAATGAGAGTATGGGTCGTCGGTGATTTCATTATTGTTCTCCTCCTCGAAGATTCTGCGAGGGTGAAGTACAAGGCTCTCAAGGTTTTTGACTGTGCACAGTGATTCTGGTTGTTCCAGTGGTTTGAGACTGTCCATCGTCGTCGACTGTAAAGATGGCGGTTTGATCGTCCAGTTCTTCGAGCTCGTCTCCTTGCGGTACATTTTCTTGTGATTCATTTCTGTCGTGCTGTCCTTCCTCCACACGTCCTCCACGACCGCGACCACGACCGCGACCACGACCACCTCCCCTCTTGGCAGACAGAGCACCTCGAACCTTTGCCCACAAGGCGACAGTTTCGGCTGGATCTGTGGCCAGAACTCGTCTATACACTGTTTGTTGCGTCGAGGAAGGCTGTGGTGGCATAGTGGAGGGTTGAGAAAGTGCATTAAATTTCTTGTTAGTCGCGTGAACTCTTGGCATTGCAATGTTCTTGGGAGCAAGTGGTTGCCTGCCTGGGTCTGGTGTTTGCCTACCTGGGCCCAGTGGTTGCCTGCTTCTCCTTTGTACGCCTGAACGGCGTTTCTTACTGGTCGGTCCGGATCTTTGCTCTGAATTCTCCTTTGAGCTCAGAGTGCTGAGAGCGATGCCTGTATGTTCAGCTTGGTTCCTTCCCAAGGTCATTGTGTGTCCCATTATTGAACGCGAAGAGGGCAGAAGGGGGGGGGCGGATTCTGGTTTAATTCGCACGCAGCTGAGTCGGCCAGAGACTTCAACGAGGTCCTGCAATGCACGCCAATGACTTGTACTGGCAGACAGTCGATGAGTCTGAATAGAGAGTGAAAGCTTGGTGATGTTATGGGAGACTGGTCTGGACATTGTTGTGGTGGGGTGTGTTTGGGCCTAAGCGTTGCTGAGGTGTGGTGTTCAGGCACAAGTAGGAAGGCTTGGCGCCCAAGTTACCAATTCTTGAAACTTGCAGCAACCATTTTGATTCTAAGTGGAGGAACTCCTCTGCTTTTCATTAAGGCCGGGGAGTACTGTCAACGCCGAAGAATCAACAGGTGCTGGCACCCCCATGGGTCAGAATACATTGCCAACGGCTAGCAGTCTGCTGCTAAGAACGGCTTACCTCTTTTGGGACTCAGGGTACCGCCGCTTTGTGCTCAACCCCCGTTAGCAGGCATTCTTAGCCTAAAGACCACCTTGATCCAGTAATTCTGTCAATTTTATTTGCCCTTTTTTGCCTTTTTTTGCCCCTTGCACCTCCTAGACAATCGAGTCCAGCAGTGTGCTGTCGCTGTAGGCCATTTGGATGGATCATAGATATATCCAGGCCGGTGAGCCTAGGTTCCGACTGACTGAAGTTGGCCAAGGTCGTCCAGCGCCCGGCCAGCCACCCACTGTCCCTCGCGCGTCAGCTTGTGTGCTTTGGCAGCTTTGGTTTTAACAGATATTTCACCACAGACATGAGCTTCAAAGTTCCTCTGAAGTCGCGAGCGCATTCGTCCAAGGACCCTCCTCGGCTGGCGGCTGGGGAGAAGGCCAGTGGATCGGGGGACCTGGAGTGGGAAGGACGACAGGGGAATCGAGGTCGTGGCTACGGCGGCTATTTCGAGATCCTGGTTCTAGGTCGGTACCGGTCCACAGGAAAAAGAGTACCACTCCCTAAAATGCAAGCACGAGGGTGAGTCGAGGGTGAGCGCTCGTGAACCTCAAGATCGAGTACCGCAAGGCCTACCAGCTCGCTGGCAGACTTTGGTCAGGCCGCCCAATGGTGAAGTTAATAGAACCGTAGAGACAGGCATCCAAGGCAGATGTTGGGTTTAGAGATGTGAATGGAAGCTCGTTTTCGTAATGCTGCTGGACACTCATTTATATACATTGTGAGAGTCAGAAACTCAAGGGCAAACCAAAGAATTGCATAGACTCTAACTTGCCTCCCTTTAAGCCCAATGCGCCTCGCTCAAATGCGCCCGCTCAGGTCTTTGACTCCGTCATTTTCGTCATGCGTCCATGGCCTGCACGGACCCCGCTTAGAGTTGGATCAAGTCCAGCTCGCTGAAATCTGGCGGGGCGCCGCTGTAGACACATCGGGCTTTGCTATCCAGCCCCTGCCGCATGTTGCTCACCCACAGATTCTGACTGAATCGTCCCATCCTCCGGACCTCGTCGTCACTCACGCCAAGCTCGTCTCGGGGCAGCCAGACGACCGGTCTCCTCGCCCTGAGGGCACTGTGCCGGAAGGCCCTCTGCACCATTTTATCGCGCTCGTCGGGGGTCAGATCCTCCAGCTCGTCGTTGATCCCGGCAAACAGTGCCTCGGCCAGCTGATTCCGGGCCGCCCGCTGTGCTTCGATGTCCTTCTCACTCCCCAGGAGAGGATGGAAGTTGTTGATCCGGTCGAGAACGGGGTGAGGTGCTGACTGCTGATGCGGCAACTCCGTGGACCGCGAGTCCGACGCTCGTTGATTTCTCGTGTCATCCCGATCTGCCCACGACTTGTGATGTTGATCCCGGCCGGACCGGCGCGGCAACGGCAGATGGCTTTTGGTGGTATCGGCGGTCTTCTGAACGGCCTTTCGCATCCGCTGAATGCCTCTGCTTTCGCGGTCGAGGTTCATCGCCACTTCTGGGGTTTGAAACTCGTCCGGCTCCAACTCAGGCGATTCCGGCCTAGACGACGGCATTCGGCGCGACTTGTCTGCCTCAATCTGGCGACGCTCGTCCTGCTGCGCTTGGCGATCTTCTTCCAGCGACCGACGCTCGTTCTGCTCCAGCTGCGCTTCGACAGGCACGCCGTCGACCTCGTTCTCGATCAGGCCGTGTTTCTCCTGCATGGCGCGGGCAAACTCTTCGTCCCGGCGCACGGCGTCATCCTCCAGAGTGATGGGCAAATAGCGAAACAGAGGACTAAAGGCATCGTTCAATAAAATCTGATAGCCAACCGTCAGGATCAGAATGACGATCATGCCAACGGCTTGCCCGGTACAGGCGACCCCCCCGTCCTGGTCTCTAACGAGGAAGAACATGCCGATCAAGGCAATCTCCATGATGTACAGACCGACAAAAGTGTAGTTGACCGCGTTGGGATACAACAGGCCGCCGGTGTCGCGCGTGAACCGGATGACGTACAGGGTATTGTAGCGATACACAAACCAGAACAGCGCGAAAGTGATGATGTTGAAGATCAGGATCAACGGCGAGATGACGGAATAGATCAGGCCGATGCAAGCCAAGTTGGTGTAGACCGGGAAGAAGGTTCCCCACTGAATATCCGACAATTGCGTTTGACGCTGGAATTTGGCACGCGCCGTGCTGTCGAAGAGGGGCGCCATGATGAACCATCCAAAGAGCGAATCGACCTGCAACAGAGCGCCGGCACTCACGGACAATGCCTGGAGCAACATGTAGGAAAAGAAGTAGTCGCTCGCCCGTGGGATCGTCTGTCCGAGAAGGCTGGGGATGCTGGTCCATCCATCCACGCTGGTAAAGTATGATACAAAGGTGGTGACCGCATTGCCGATCGACACGACCAGAAACAGTTGCACGAAGAGGAAGAAAAAGTAGTAGCGCTGGACCGAGAGTTCGACGAGCATGCCGGACTGTGTCCCTTGCAAGCGCACGAGGAATCGCAGGATCACGGGCAACAGAAACATCAGCAAGCCCAACAACGCGGTCGGCAGCACACCTTGAAGCACGCTTCTGAACCAGACGGGGATGCGAAGGACCCAATGCAGCCAGTGGTATGTCTTTGCGGCCGTGTCGAGCTGCGACAGCGCCGAGGTGAAGGCGACGGGAACCGCCCACAGAATAATCATGCCCACGACGATGGTGATGACGCCGGCGGTTCGCACATAGTTCTGCCACCACGGGACCGACATGTTGTCCCAGATCACGTCGTTCGGGTCAATCTCGACCATGCGAGGGGCCATCTGCTTGGGGATGTGGTGACTGACGGCCTGACAAGCCATGTGCGCCGCGACTTGGTGGTTGAACTGCACAAACGCCGAATTCATCAAAGGAAAGCGCTCCGGGTGAGCCTGGTCGTCTTCGATCTCCACGTTGAGTCGGGCCACCTCTTGGCGGCAATACCGGATCGTGTCCACCTTCTGGCCGATCAGGGGGAGCGATGGCATCCACTGCCAGCCAAAGATGGGCAGTCGCATGGTCTCGCGATCTTTGTCGCTCAGATACTTCCTCCACACCGCGTCTTCGGGGTCATGTTCAAACTCCTCTTCAAAGGCGGACGGATACTCGACGGGCGGCTGCTCCTCTGTGGACAGACCCATGACCTTTTTGACTTTCTCAAACCTGCCCCCCGAACGTTCTTCGCGAGCCTTTTCGTCCCGCACCGTGCTGGACTGCGAGAGGGGACTGTGTAACGGTGGTGAGCGTGCACTCTCCTCGCCACCATCATTTGCTCTCCCACTGTCGAGAAGACGAGACGTGTCTGTTTTGCCGGGACCATCGGGAGTGGACGAGGATGACGGTCTTTGATCATCGAGATGGCCACTGTCGTCGTTCCGAGGCGTTTCATGGCCTTCCTTGGGCGCCACCAATCCATGGTGGTGGTGGTTGTCATCCGCCGCTTCTCCTTCGTCGCCGCTCTCGGAAGAGCCGTCGTCCAGGGGACCGTCCATCATCTCCTGGACGTTGTGATTGACTTGATGCGGATTACCCACACTGATACCATGACCTTGGCCGTGCGGGGGACATTTCTCGTCCTTGGTGAGCTTTTGACCCCCTGCCTTTTTTGCTTTGGCCATGCTCTCTTCATTTTTCTTGAAGCATTTCTTGATCAGTTCGGTTTCTGCGGCTTCCAGTTGCAGGGCCAGTTCATCACGCCTCTTGACCTTGTCATTCAATTGGTCAAAATTCCGATTAATCCAAATGTTGCGCACGCCGCCAGGGAAGACGTCGTAGAGCCCGTCCAGCGCCTCCACGCTGCACCACTTTCGTGGAATCGAACTGACGAGAACGGTGGTGGCCGACGCCCGGAGACGGTGTTGTGGCGAGGTCAGATATGCCTGACGCATGCGGATGTAGTTTCGAAGCTCGTCGAAGGCGACCAAGCAGACATAGACGATCAGCCCCAGGGCAAGCAGCCAGTGTGCCCAATACCGGCTCGTGTGATCAGGGGCCACATTCCCCCACGCCAGTTGGTCCAAGCCGGTGACATTGGTCTGGTTGGCGTTGACACCCGTGGCATAGTGTGGGCCTCGGCCATCGACCGCATTCAGAGGGAGGAGGATGGGCAAAATCACCAGCGCCGCCGGCACAAATATCTTGAGGAGCATGCGCAGGTACCGGAGGAAGAAATACGCGTCGAGTCCGCATTTCTGGACGAACTCCGAGTTGGAAGTGCTAATCACAGGCTGGATCCATTTCCACCACCCCGTCGGCAAATGCTTGACTCTTCCTCGTTCGGGAACCAGGTATGTCCGGGGCTGGTATATCCGTGCCAAGCGATCCTTGATCAAGAGGAACAGGCCGACTTGGATGCCAAAGATGGCAATAGCGGTGATGAAAGACGCGGCAAATTGGCCCGCGCTCTGTCCATTTTTGGCCTCCACCGCGGCGCTGGTGATGTTGCCATTCGTGCCCAGCGTTTCATTGAACGCCGACATCTTGTGGGGTGCGAGAAGGAAGTTGTCGTCCCGTCCGCCGTCGTCCAACTCCTCAGCCCAGTTTCAGCAGAAGTCGCCGCATGGCGAGAAGAGGATCTTGAGGTTGCAGGTGACACGAGCCCAGAAGGCTTTTTGCCGTGACGGCCAGAGCGGTGACACTTGACAGCTTCCCAGCGGAGGATAAGAGGAGGATTGCGCCCTTAATTCGGGATCTTCGTGGCGGCTGCAGGTCCTGGAGGAGGAGGAGCAGCGAGGTGGGGAATAGGAGAGGTTAAAGACTGAGTGAGTACAATAACAGGTTTGCTTGAGGGATGGGCATGATGGCGCGGCCATGGAACCTGTCATGGACCTTGTTCGTGCAACAGATCTCTCTTGGCGCCGTGTCCTGTAAAGCGTTGGCTGTGGCGTAATGATGTCAATCTTGCTCGGCGCGACCCAATGGCCCGAGTCCAAGGGCACAGCCCTGAGCCAGTCGTTTCGGACCCCCAGGCATCATCTCAGGCACCATACTCCATCTCAGATTTAGATATTGGAGCCGCGCGCACCGTTCCCGCAGCCGCAGCACAGCCCCTGGCGGCAGACAGACTCCAATGCCGTCATTCCCATCTCAATGGCCAGCATGCGGTTCCTGCCTACTCTGGCTGCTGTGATGCTGGGTCGAGGTCAGTTGTGCACTCCAGAGAGCAGGCGTCACGCTGGTCTACAAACCTGACGGCCACGGCAAAACTATTGGACATGTACAGTGTGTTTTATGCCGAGGCCAACTCACGAGGCTGTCAGTGCGGGGTATGTCGGCCGACCAAGTCCATCAGAAACAGTCATGTTCTCAAAACGTCAGGAGCTTTGCTTCAATCCCTTTGCTGGATTCCTGTCGGTGCTTCTGCCTGACCATCTCATGAACAAATGGTCACCATGGACGCTGAACCCAACGCGGTGCAGATCACAACGACTCCTGAAGGCATCACAACCATCACGATAGACAGACGTCACAGACGCAATGCCGTCGATTCCCACACGGCTCGCAAGCTGTACCGCGCATTCCTCGCGTTCGAGGACGATCCGACTCAAAAGGTTTGCATCCTGCACGGTGCCCATGGGACCTTTTGTGCCGGCGCCGACCTTCACCAGCTCTCGCAGATGGAGCAAGATCAGCCCGACGCGACGGACGGGTCACGTCTTCAAAGAGTCGATGGCCGGAATCTGGGCCCCATGGGTCCATCACGACTCCAAGTCCGGAAGCCCGTCATCAGTGCGGTCGCGGGGCACGCGGTGGCCGGTGGGCTCGAGCTCAGCCTCATGGCGGATATGCGAGTCGTCGAAGAAGACGCCATCTTCGGTGTCTTCTGTCGGCGGTGGGGCGTTCCTCTCATAGATGGAGGCACTGTCCGCCTTCAGGCAATTGTCGGCTTGGGGCGTGCGCTCGACATGATCCTCACCGGCCGGCCTGTCGGCGCCCAAGAAGCACTGACAATGGGCCTCGCCAACCGGGTCGTGCCTCGAGGAAAGGCATTAGAAGAAGCGACGGTCATGGCGAAGCAATTACTTGCCTTCCCCCAAGGGTGTATGCTCGCAGATCGAAACTCCTGCTACTACAGTGCTTACACCGCTTCTTCTTTTGAAGACGCTCTCAAACAGGAGTACGACGCTGGAGTGAAGGTGATCTACACCGAAAGCGTTCACGGTGCGGCAAAGTTCAGTGGTGGTGCTGGACGCCATGGGAGTTTCAACCGCTCAAAGCTTTAAGACTGTGGGTGACTGAAGGCATGACCTCCATGTACCAATATGTGGACACTGGCAGACGAGGCCGCCAAAAATGTATTCTCGACCAGAGCTATTCCTGGTGGACGACCAGCTGTGGCAGAGCTTCCTCTGGTGCCAACCCGGCCCAGGTGCCAAGAAACCGACCGTCGACTTGGAAATGCAGACTGAAAACGCGTTTTCTGCGAGGTGATGGAGAAATGTTTTGAAAGAGATGTGTAGCGTTGCTCTGATGGGAACCCCCCAGGGTACACGTGCACCGCCCCATGGGCTTCGCAGTGATGATGCAGATCTGCGATAAGCCACCATCTGACGCGCGTGGCGTAAAGTCTGGCAGGCAGCGTCCAATGATGCACATAAATGGCCCTCCTCGTCTCCCAGTGAGAGGCCAGATTCTAAGATTCTAGTCATTATTCCATGGATTCGACTCAACAGCCTACGCAGCCCTTTGGGGCCCCTCAATTTCCTCCGCCTCCACCAGAGTCTGGATCGGCGCAGAACTACCCAGTGCCTCTAGCTGACATGAGCACACATCAAGGTCAGACCGTTTGGCCAGGTGACGAAGAGACAGTGGATCTTCCTCCACCCCCTAAACCGCCGCGTCCTACGCAAGCACCCACGCAGCCAGGACCAGGTCCCAGTCCGCTGGCCAGTGATGAAGCAGCAGCACCCGCGTTACCGCCACGTCCTCCAACGGGACATACATCCAGTGTCACCAAAGAGAGCCAATTCGGCACCGTTCCTCCAGCAGCAGTACCAACCCAGAGTTTCTTCCCATTACCTCCCCGAAGACAGGGCCTGGACTTGGGCGGCGACGACGACCCGTCCAATCCGATTCACTACATAAGAGATCCTCACAAACTGATCGCATACCTTGTTCCATTTCCCAAACCTTGTCTCCGCGACGGGACACAAGGGACGGTTCCGTCGAGATTCCTCATATACACGCCGCCGCCGCCACCTTTGAACAAACCGGCCGATGGCGAGAAAGAAGGAAAGTTGCACAAGGTGCAACGGAAATGGCAAGAAGAAGTGCGCAGCGCCAAGATGAGCGACGCAAAGACCATGAGCTGGCAAGGCGTCAAGAGCAAGGCTACTCGCGGGATCAGTAAGGCCATGTCCTACACGACCACCTCCAACCTCGACTTCCTGGGCCGAGTCTCCAACCACGAATCGGGAGCCGCCGAGACCGACCCTCACGCGCACGACGGCGTGGTCGAAGGCGAGACCACCAAGAAGACGGTCGGTGTGGACGAGATGGTGCTCATCTATCCGCCCACCCTGGGCTTGGACCAAGGCCAGCTGAGAGAGGAGTTTGTCAACACGATGCTTCGGACCAAAACCAAGGCGCAGAGAGACGCCATCATCTCCACCGGTCTCATGCCCGTGGCATACGGCATCGATATCTTGGCCACTCTTGTGTGGCCGTTTGGCGGCTTGGGTGAGATCGACACCGTCTGGGCGTATGCGAATATCCGAGGAGCAAAGACCGCTCGCTCAGTCACCAAACGACTTTCTTCTTCATCCTCGTCATCCGACAACCAGGAACAGGACAAATTGCGACTCAATTTCACCCCTTCACGACGGATCGAGGTCTTGCGGCGCTATCTGGCCGCCGAATGCAACAAGGTTGATTCAAAACTGTTTCCGGAGTATATTGCCGCACCGACCCAGTCGGACGTCCTTGAAGCCGTCGGCTGGAGTCCATACAGCAGGGACAAAAACTGGGAAGATGAGCAGTGGGAGATCACCGAGGTGAAGGATGATCTGAGACTGGTGATGCACAAAGCAGCCAAGGAGTGGAGGAAATGGTGTATTGCGTTTGAGAAAGATCCCGAAAAGGCCATGAAGAAGTGAGGAGGGGGGAGGAGGAAGCGTTGGAAGTATACGATAATGCCTGAAGTGAAGCGGCAGGATTTGGGAGGTCTGATGTTCTCCCGCTTGATTCCGGTATTGTAGGTTGCAAGCTGAGATCTTGGCACACGTGGACCAAAGGAAGCAACTGTAGGCTACCAAAAAAAAAGAGGTCGCACCCGGGTTCGAACCGGGGTTGCCGGAATATTCTTCAGGCTCAAAATCCGCTGGGATGGAGGGTTAGAATTGCGGTGTAAATAGAGGTGGATTGACTCACGAGTGATAACCACTACACTATGCAACCGAATTTTCGACGATTTTTTCGGCACTTTGACTTATAAGGTCGATTATTTTATCGCCGATTACCGCGGTATTGGCTGTTCAGGCTTTCTTTTGGAGTCGACATGAATGACAGATCTACCACTTGATGGTGTTGTTAGCGACGGTCTGCATTTTGGTCGATACATCCATGCTCTACTACAGCATCAAGCCAACGTGACCGAGCGAACATGGCTAGGCCAACATGACTAGGCAATGTTTGGACCAATTTTGTTCTTTTGATGCTGGGAAGAGGCGCGCTTCTGCGGGCATTGTTGGAATGCGTCGGCCAACCGGGCCAGACTGTTGTGCAAGCTCAGACATCTTCCAGAAAACGTTCTGAGTTGTATCAAGCGTCTTTGTCGAGGGTGAGGATGAGGTTGAGGTTGAGGTTGAGGTTGTTGGAACACCGACAGTGTGTTCACACTGAGCGCTTGGCCTCCAGCACTCCTACAACATCCGTAGGCAGCATCTTAGAGTCCATCCAACTTCACATTGCTTGCTTCATCAGAGGCTTCAGCCACGCTCTTTCAGTAGAGGTGGGCTGATATTTTGAAATGCAAAGTTATATTTGCGACTGTTGCGCCGTCAAATCGAGGCCAAATGCGCCATCACACATCATTGACGAAAGGCTGATTGTCTGGTCTCCGCTAGATGACTGGATTATAATACTGAAAATAGGCAGACTGTTCTAGTCTGTTGCTGTTACAACACAATGGCCTGTCTTCGCTCTTCAGCCCGAGGATATTATCAGGAATAAAGCTAGGTTTCGGCAGACCAATGAGAGAATGGCGGCGGCGCTCTTCGATCAACCAATCTTGTCCTACACATGAACACTGAATGGAGAGTTCTTTGGCAGATCATCGACCCAGCCTCAGCATGGTCCTTGAAAGAATAGCGGGTGATCTTCGCCTGCTTGAAAAGGACGTTATCGTCGACGATGGCGACGGCGCAGAAAATCGTTTATGAGACGGCTAAAGCCGATCAAGAGCACGAAGCCGGTCAGCAGCACGAAGCTGGTCAGCATCACGAAGCCGGTCAGCAGCACGAAGCCGGTCAGCAGCACGAAGCCGGTCAATAGCATGAAGCTGGTCAACAGCACGAAGCCGGTCAATAGCATGAAGCTGGTCAACAGCACGAAGCTGGTCAACAGCACGAAGCTGGTCAACAGCACGAAGCCGGTCAACAGCACGAAGCCGTCGACAGCACGAAGCCGGCAACAGAACAAAGCCGGTAACAGCACAAAGCCGGCAACAGCACGAAGCCGGCAACAGCACGAAGCCGGCAACAGAACAAAGCCAGTAACAACACAAAGCCGGCAACAGCACAAAGCTGGCCAACGGTATGGACTATCTAACTGGCTGCCAGCGTTGGCGGACTTTGTGGATACGCGCAGTCTGTATGAGAATGTTTCCTTCAGTCTTCAACGGATCGCGCCGTTGACAATCGGAAGAATGAACAGCGTTTCAAAAGGGAGGCCGAACAAAGTTTCGCATCGCTGACACGACTGGGGTATGTCTGGGGAGGCGGCAAGTCGAACCCGTTGCGGACCAATAACCCATGCAGGCTTCAAGCCGGCCGATCTGCACCCATTGTAAGTAAGCTGCGAACCGGTTCAAGAACTAAACCAACCCGTCTACTCGCTAAGAAGCTTTTAACACAACCGCCTGCGTGGCCCACTGATCCGGCCCCATCGGTGATCAGCAAACCCAAATTTCTGTCCCAAAGGAGCGAGCTGCAGAAACCAAGACAGCTGAACCAACCACGTTTTCGTCCTTTCCACTCTCCCATTCCCCCCACCATTACTCTTTGCCGCAGTACCTCCGGCCTCTCCTCCGACTACTGCGACAACTATTGCCGTTTCGAATACATAGCCGACCGTGGATATCGAGAGCTCCCGCCATCCGCCGCCAGTCGTATCTCATCGATGTTCCCACCTGGTCTGTACGACTCCATCCATATCTCCTGGTCTGGTTGCTCCAGCGTTAGCCCATACGCGGGTCTGTCCGAAGGTCAGGCGAAGAAACGCTATCAATTTCTCTCATCTCGTGTTCGCCGTTGCCTTTGTTACACCACCTCAGTGGCCGGTCGGAGAGGCATCGCTCTCTTCCCAAAGATGCGGATCTCTAGTTCCCCTACACGAGACCACATGGTTTTTCCTGTAGGCACGTGTCACACCATGGCATTTCCCTGCCACGTTGTATTCGGCGTTGATGGTGGACGGGGAGTTGTGGCGCCAGCACAACGGGCCGCTACTCAGCCGTTGGACCAGGCTAATTCCGCCCCGTACCGCGTCCACACGGAGAGCCACACTGATTTGCATAAGCTGGTACCACTGCTGCGGGATTGTTTCCATTCACCAGATTTACACGCCATAGTCTTTCTTGCCCTGACATTGGAAGATAGCCTCGACCTCTATCATATTACCGTATGCCGTCCCCCTGACTTTGAAGGAGATGAATGCTGCCTCCTCGAGACCTCCATCAAGATCCACTCACCTCCACTCGCCGTCCCGGTCCCACCATGGTCATCACGTCATACCACCGCCAATTTAGATCACACCACAGAAATATCGCGCCCCAAGAATATCATACGACAGCGGAAGTCGACATCCACCACTCAGGGCTGGGAGACTGTCTCCGATTCTCGGCTGTGGCGACCTTTTCTTGAGGATCGACAATCTCATCACACGACCATTGATTGCCATTCTGGGCCTGTTTCAGCTCGTCTCCAACGAGGGAAGCCCAGTGGTAAATCCATCCCGGCAGAGATTCCGAACGACAGGTTGTGTCGAAAGCCACATCCCAGGGGATCGCTACCAGAAATTGAGATTATCCAGGGTTGTCATCAAGGTAAAGTTTCCAATTCCCATTCCTGTTACCGATTCCTGTTCACACCACAATCATTCATACATACGGCAACAGGGGTTCTGCCTATCGCGATCTCAGACCCATCACTAGCCTTCTCTCCTTGTCGATCGATCCGCCAGGTCATGGGTATTCCCAAGACTTTGCCGCCCATTTTTTCATCATTCCACTGTACGCTGACCGGTCACTCGCCTTGGTTTACCATTTCTGCTATTGCTGCGGCTGGCGCCGCCGCCGTGGTTCTCGGTTCCCGTTGCAAGGCAGAGCGGAACCATACCGGAAAGCATATCACCATCGCCACTGAAAACTTGCTCAAGCCCTATCAGCTCAGCTCGTAAACGTGGCGCCCGAGGATCACTCAGCCAAGCTTTCATCCACAGGTCCGCGTATTACTGCGTAATCATGCCTCTCACCCATCCTCATCGCACTCCCCTGAGCTCTCGTTTCCCCTTCTTCTCCAGGCCCCACGCACAGGTTATTTTTGCTTGTATCTGCTTTCATGGCCCACCTCGGCTGGTAGTTCCCGCTTCCCCCCGAAGCCTCTCTCGAATCCCCAAGGAGAAAGCATCGTGCACTCCACTTTGATCACCACCGACGCAACACTACAAGGCTGGCCTTGCCCTGAATTTGTAGGCGAGGTGCGGCAGTGGATGATTGCATGAATGTGACGTGGGAATGGCCAGCCCGGCCAGCGAAGCGTACAACAGTGGTGTGACAAAAACACGGGTCTCAACTCCGAAGGGATGCTGCTGAGGCGCCCAAGGTGAGGCTGGACAGGATCAGCCTTGTGCGGATTACATCACCAAAACAACAGGCCAAGTAGAATCAGTCAAAGGAGAGCAGTGTCATTGGTATCGTGACTCCTTGTTTTGCGCTGCGAAGCAGAGGAGCGTAGTGGTTGGTGTTGCTGTGATTGTGGTTGTGATTGTGGTTGTGGCCCCATCTCCAGTCCCGAAATCCCAAAATCAATCGCCTCTCATACTCCGCCCAGGCCTCACTGACCGTCCATCTGTTTTAGTGTGAACCCATTTTCCCTCGTAGAATGATCGAATTCTCCCAATAGACTGTCGGGTCCCTTTCCGGCCCGTTCAGCCAAAAAACCAGCAGTGCCCAAGAATAAAGAGCCCAAAAAAACCTCAAAGACCAAACGTGAACGCTCAGAGGTAATCAGAATTCGTCGTGAGGTGGAATTTTCGTCATCGCATGAGAAAATGCTCGGAATCAAAATGTGGAGGATAGTATCGTAGAGAAGAGTTGGACAAGTCAGTGGCACCTGGTTCGACCCGTGCTGATGTGATGCAGACCGCCCAAAGCCCTCTCGCGTCGCTCGGATTCGCCGGTGAGCACGGCTGCTAGGAGCAGACACGGACCGCATGTCTTGTGTGAATGGGACCGTCCCTGGCAGCACCAATCTCGAGGCCCTGGGATATTCAGGCAGGCATCATCTTGGCCGCTCCTCCGTTAGGTCGCGGAGGGCGGTTCCACCGAGACAGCAACCGGCACCGCGGACGGATCTCTGGTCGTTCTTCTGTGCTCTTTCTTGGGCGGGTATCGTGCACACTGTGAACATCGACGGTGCTGACAACTCGCGCATATCTTGTCGTGGCCAAAGGTGGTGTTGCAGTTGTGGCACGTGTACCGGACCCTCATGCGAATCTTTTTGTTCACTCTTTCGTAAGGGATCTGGGGACGTAGATCCCAGTCCTCCTCGTTCAATTCGAAGTTGTACCGGGCAAAGATGGCCCGTGTCTTCTCAAACCGGGCTTGGGCTTCGTTGTCAGGTTGTGACATGACCTTGGACGGTGTGGTGGCCGCGAGAGCCACAGGAGCAGCAGGAGCAGCCGCCGCCGTCGTCCCGGGTCCAGGCTCCGGCTTCGTGGTGGTCGTCTCGCCGGTGGCCGCAGAAGGTTCAACGGCCTCGATAGCCACTGGTGGAGGAACGGGCTCCGACGACGGTGTTCTGGTCAGATCAGCGAGAGAATGCTTTCCAGATGGACCACACTTACTGCTTCGAAGGCTCTTCCACGGCGAGCGTGGTGGTGGTGGCCGCCGCTGTCGTGGTCGATGCACTCGGTGGCTTTGGAAAGACGGCAGAGCGCAACGTGCGGAAGATCGACTTTAATCGCTCCCAGATCTTGCCCAAGCCCCGGCCGCCCTTCTTATTCCCTGGTGGTGCTTCAGCCATGACGTGGTCTAGATTCGGAACCGTGGGCGGCGAGCAGATTCATTTGAAGCCGAAAGCAGGGATGGGGCTGCCGCGAGAGCGGCGACGACGGGTGGGACAGTAGTGACTGCAAATATCCACAGGCTGAGTGTGTTGGGTGACCCGGGACAGCGGTTAAGAAGAAATGTCGCCCGTGAATGGGTGGTAAAATACCGGAGGTGCGGATTCGAATGCTACTTGCTGGCGGCCTGGATCCTTGTCCTCTCCATGGCACGAACCACCCAAGTTTCAAGACAGGATCGGGCCCCGATTTCGACCAGGTCCAACGTTGCCTCAGCTGAGGTTACGACGGCGAAATTCTTCTTCCCTGACTCGGGTCGGCGGCAGAAAGGTGACGACGTTGGGAAGTGGGCTCGACGCCAGCCTGGCAGGCGCTGCACGAAAATATCACTGCGCCCGACGGGAGGGAGCAGCCAGAGACCCACGGCGAACCGAGATTGGCAAAGCCAGAGGGTCGGCGCGGGTGGCAGCGAGGGAACGGTACGCTCCTCTGATACGGACAGGAGGTCGGTCCGTCAGACAATCGTGGGCGTGTTGGTGATAAGAAAGGAAGAGGAGGACGTGCCCAGCGCAGCGGCCGCTGCTACTGATGATGGCAAAAGGTCGAAGAACCACAACCCGACCGAACGAACGAACGAACAAAAAAGACGGGGAATGGATGTCACGGCACTTGTGCTTTAGGCCCGTCCACCGTGGAGCTTCGTCTTCCTCCTAGTTCAGCCGGCGAGAACAGGGAGAGGACAAGTTCGGGGTTTGTTTTTAGTGCTGCTGTCGTCGTCGGGGTCGAGAGGGGTGGTGCGCGGCCCAGGTGCCGCTGCAGACGCCGCTGCACGCGCAGTCGCATTGGTATCGCCGACGCGAGAGAGGAGAGAAAAATTCCAGGCTACACGAGCCAGCACCCCTACTCCGGGCCTGTGCTGGTCATGGCCGGCCCATCGACGGACGGATCCATGGACATGGGCATTGGGAGCGTGGACCTGGCTCGCTGACCACGGTCGTGGACTCTCTCACCTTGTCCTGGCAAGCCAGCAACCAGCGACCTTCGGGCAGATGCACCAAAGCCGCCGACCATTGACGGCACGGCGGGAGTGGCCTTCCTTCGCCATGCTGGCGGAGCATGATTTGCCCACACAGCCCTCCCACGCGCCGCTACTCCTCAATTTGCCTGGGTTCTCTATTCTGATCTCCAAGCGTCTCGCTTCTCGACGTCGCTCGCCGCACCTCGCTGGTTTTAACAGTACACCATGGCTGTGGCCGCTCGGGCCTGCCGCCCTCCTTTCATCATAGCCTGCCACCTGGCGGCAACGGTCTGCGCACTGTGCCATCGCTCCACGAGCCGGGCGAATCCACTGGGCCACGCTGGGCGGCCAAAATACACCCCCTTCAGACTACTGACCATCAGTGGGTATGATGTTGAGAGCAGGAGGACGACCAGTCCGCAGCACTAACTCGATCGACATGCCCATGTCTGCTTGGTTTTAACAACACCACCGTTGACAGCTCCACTGCGATGCATCGCGCATGGTGCTTTTTGGGGAAGGTCGTGCTGCCACTCCCACCACCATCTCCTCCATCACGATGAATTGTCCTTGGGCGACATGGACCCCCGGAAATCATGGGCTTCCCTCGCGGCAACCGTGCCCGGCGGCCAGGAGAGCCGAGCGTATGATACCACCGGACACGGTCATGATGATGATCATATCGGTTGCTTCTCACGCGCAAGGTGTTCGACGCCAACCGAAGCCAGCGATCACCAGTGGAGCCTTAGGTTCTGGGGAAGCGGCCGAGCACCCCAGGCTGATCCCAGCGCGCGTCGCTGCGGCGCCAAGTGTCAGAAGCAATCCTGCTGATCTTGCCTCCTCCACTTCCTCTTGTTCAGCTCCGGGCGCGTCACCAACTCACGACGTTTGGGGCCTTGTGCACGCTTTCTCGCTTACCGCTGGCTCTGAGAAGTCATCTTGGTGGCCAAGCGGGGACAGTCTGTTATTGTCCGGACGCCCGTATTCGGTTGCTGCCGCGATCAACAGGGCACATGTCTGTCATTGGAAAACGAAACGGAAAATAGACGAGCTTCGGCGGGAGGGCCTCATCGAATCGTCGGTACGTGGACACAGCGCACTGATCTTCCCTGTCTTCTGTCGGTCTATCTCCATCCGACAGATGGGTCCAACTCCCGCAGGAGATCCGACCCCTCCGGCCGCTCTAGGCATGAAACGTGACGGATTGAAAATAATGGCGAACACGATCAACCAACAACGCTATCGGCTGGCGTGGCTGGAAAATCTGAGAATCCGTTCAGACGACTCATGGAGCTAAAGCAATGGGGACCTCAGCCATAGTGAAACAACTGGCAAGGCCAACTCGACAAACCTTGAAAGAGGAAGGTACAGTAAATTGCAAAAAGTCCCAAACAGATCCTGTGCCGCCATAGCCGAGGCCTGCAGATTAAATCAACATCAAAAGTGATGCGCCCGCATAGGCCAAAGCCCAGCAGCCAATCACGCTTTCGGGGCAAATCTTGCACCGAGGCTGACGTGAGACCAGGCTGGACTGTATATGGGTTCGCAGCGCCAATTCAACTCGGAGCACTCTTTGGTCATATTTTATCTTTGACCATGATAGTTTCAAAGGTTGGTTTCATCGTAAGCCATGATGATGTCGACTATCTGTGACTCTGGTGAGATCGTGCCGCAGTCAGAGGAGACTGATTCATCCAAGACAACTGTCAAGAGCCATTTGGCCAGCTCCTCGATCACAGCAGGTTCTATACAAAGTGACAGTATGTGATTTGATTTGCGCCATGGAGGTCGCCTTCCAGACAGGACGAATTTCAACTCGCACATCCCTTGGATAGGCCACAAACCGAACCTACAAAAAACGCTGCTCTACCGGTCAATGCATTTGGCTTTGGAGTCTGTTGATCTTCAGCGCCAAAGGTTGATTTCAGATTTGCCCTGGCTCCATCCTCATGTCCATCGACGTGTTGTGTTATGGATGTATTGATCACATTACTGGCCCAAAACTCCCCCCTGAACCCGAATTCGGCCAGTCGCTTTGCCAGTCGCTTTGTGACCTCCGGTGGCGAGTCGGCCTGGACTTATGTACGGATGCGGAACCATTGGCTCGCATGGTCGCCATGTTGAGCAAGATGCACGGTTCGTCGAGACCAGCTTCTCATCTCAAGTTACATTTTTGCCCAGCTGTTGGATCTCCGGTTGAGATGGATTGAAAGCTTGATCCAAGCGATCAAGGTAGAGAATCAGCCAGGATTGGCGAATGCTCGACTGAGCTCAACTTGCACATCTTTGACAGTGCCCTGTGCCCGGCCACACTGACGGCACTCGTGCATGTGGCTGTTCACACGAAGTTTTACAGGCACTTTCAATTTCGTGTATTCGAGGTTGAAGCGACTTCGCCCGTCATCAATCCAGCATCCTTTCATGATAAAACCAGACTGGAGTCGCGCCTGTTGGCGTTGGAACTCACAGCATGCTTTGGCCAATTACAGCGGGCTCGACTTCCTCAAGTCTTTCCAGAACCAAACCTCATCCACTAAACGGCCGTCTCGAGGACTATAGCCGTACTCTTCCACAACCCCGAGTCGTCTGTACCCGAGCCGCGGATAGACGAGCTCGGCGTCTGAGCCCTTTTCCGTGTCCAGCATCAGGCTCCAACGGCCTTCGGCCAGCGCCACTTGTTCCAACCTCGCCATCATCAGGCGCGCGATGCCTCGGCGCCGGTGGTTCGGCGAGACGAACAACTTCTCGACCAGGCCGCGGAACGGTCCCGTCTGCGTCTCGGGCATGGACAGGGAGACCACGCCGGCGACATCGAGCTCAGGCGGGCCAGAGGACGTCGACGGCGGCATCGACATGACGGGAGAAGCATGCTCCTGCGATTCAAAAGGTGACGGGACCGACGCCGTTCGTGCTGATGTCGGGGCCAGGCAGACAATCATATGCCGGCGTCGACTGGTCACTTCCCCCAACCGGTCGCGCCACCACGCGTGCATCGTGTCGTGGGACAGAGGCGGCAAAAATGTGGCCATCGTGTGGTCATGGAGGATACATGCAGCGTGCAAGTGCGTGATGCCCTTGAGGATGGTGTCGCCGTCAGGAGTAGAGTCAGTCAGCAGCAGCAAGGTTGTGGTGTCAGCCATGCTTTGTTCTCCTAGAGAAACGAGTGACGTAAGAGGGAAGGAAGGGGTATGATAACCAGTCTCTGGGAGAAGAGACGATGAGTCGGTGAGTCGGTGGTGAGTCGGAGATGAGTCGTGGTCCTCTTCCTCCTCTTCCTCGAAGAAACCCCCTTTTAATCCATCATATTCTGTCCAAGATTGCCATCGTTGGAAACTGCCGTCTTTGCTTTTCTTGCTGTTTCCCTTTCCCGTGCAAATCACAATCTGGCGCGTAAAGAAAAGTATCTAAACCAGATCATTTATCCTGCCTGTGAATTGCGAACCAAAACCAATAGTCACAGGGCGTGAATTGGTGGGTCCATGATATGGCTTGGCATGCAGTTGGAGAGGCAGTGATGCCATACAATTCTCAGCGGGAGATGTTGTCCATTCCGCTTCCCGTAGGCGCCAACAATGTAGAGCGATCATACGTAGGTGCAGAGTATTCGTTATCATCTGCGGGCCGTTTCGTAACTCTGTGGTAAGATGGGGCCGGAACGGAAGGTAGGGATCCGAAGCGCAGATTGACCATCCATTAACGCCCTCTCTGGAAGCGCCAACCAACAAGACTTGCATGTCGACACCGCCCGTGCATAGACCTAACGAGTCAGTAGGGGCCAGAATACGTCCACGGTCACGATCTCGATCAGCCTACCCGATCTCTGCATCGGTCTTCCTGCACGCCCTAGGCTTCCATGAATTCAATAGGCCGCTTTTGTCGCCCGCTGCAAGGTGTCCTGCCAGAGAGGTCAACCTACTGATCAACAGCGTCAAGCATTGTCTCCATCACGGCTGAATTTTTGAAGTCCCTGTCCTTCGAAGAAGGCCCACAGAAGTTGCGAGGGCTAGAAAGGGAAACAGCCTTCAGTTTGGGGTATGTGGTTGACTTTGATCTCTTGGCCAGCTGCTGGCTAGAGTATATGCAAAAAGCCGTGATCGCACTCTTGCTGGAATTGCCGTCGACCAGTTGTAAACTGCTCATGTAGATGCCATGGAACAAGGCAGAGCACACTGTGTCATGGTGAACATGCGTCGTGTCGATCCGAACTTGGTCTACCGCGTCTTTCCCCAGGTAGAGGGCCGTGATCTTGGGCACGAGGATGCTACTGGTCGATCAATTCCCGAGTGGTGATGACAGCGGTACCCGGAAAACTGAAAAATTTTCGGGTGCGGCAAGGCTCCTTCGTCATGCCTGGTCGACGTCCTGTTGTCGGAGTTTCGGGACGAAAACTGTGATTGCTTCTGCTCAAGGGGGAGAAAACGGCCGTGGTGTAAGCTGGTTGAATTATGATTGTTATTCTGTTCATCAAGGCGACCGTCAAGGGAACCGCGACTTATGCCATGGATGGTCTTGGATTTGTCCAATGTCAAAGCCACGGGGTGCTTCTCTGGATCCCACCTTTGATACTCTGTGGCATCAAGACGTTGTTGACGGTGGTGACGGCTGACCATACATTTCATGTCTGTGAACCCGATATCGGTCTTACATGTCCGCCATATAGACAAGACATGATGGATGACCGCAGCCACTAGCTGATCTGTCCATTCGGAAATCGTTTGTCAGGACGAGCTCCACTGTCCTTGGGGGATCGCCCCAAAAGATGGGAATCCTGTCAATCCTTGACCGGATTGGGAGCTTGTGATATATGTGCTTGGCAGGAGTTTTCGGTCCTGACATCGTCCTAGTCGTTCTCTGCAGGAGATAGCCTCGTCCAGAGGGGATGAGTCCGACCGCCAGAAGAAGTTGCGAGAGCTAAGCCATCTCACAAGCCTGGCGTCATACGACCGGTTAGGCTAATAGAGACGAAATCCACTCGGAAGGTGCGACAAGGTGAATTCCACAGTTGAATGGCCGTGTCAAAGTGTCCGTTGCTTTGAACCATTAAAATCTGACAAGTGCATCATTCCAGCGGATATGCGCAGAGATAATCATCGGTTTAGTCACAAAATATTGGATCCATATTCTTCGTCTGCGCCTTCCTGACGTTGGTCAACGCGTCCGCTCCATCCGATATTGAACTGATTTCTCTGACAGGAGGCATAGAAGGCCATTCTTCGTCAAAGTCTTCGTCGAGGGCCAACTTTAATGTCTTCCCAGGCCTTGGCTCGCCCAGTTTGGTGGGTGTCAGGCATTCACGCTCCTGCTCGATGCGACGCGATGCTCAAAGATCTGTAAAGAATTGAAATTGGAAGGGTGATTCCGGATCAAGAACCAAGAATGTGAAGAAGTGAGGTGTTAAATTGAGAGCATGTCGGAGAAAAACGGCATATAAAGCTGAGTTTAAGGTGCTCAAGGACTGCACGGGAATGGCGGAGACGGGATTTCAGAGGATCATCAGACGCCCTGCCGAACGGATTTGCTGCAGCGTTTCGTATCGTGACCACGACCTCAGGACGAGCTGTGATAGATGCTGAACGAAAAGTAGAGTGGGGAGTAAGCTGGAGTGGGTTGTAGAGATGGAGAATCGAGAGATGTCTTTGAAGTGGATGAGCTGGTGAAGACATGTTTGGTCCCGTTCGAAGGGGCCAGGAGCTGAAAGAGCAGCAGCGAAGATGGCTCCCGAAGCGATGGAGGGACCAGCGGTGCTGTCAGGGGACCAGAAGACGAAGCGTCAGAAACGGAGGGTGTCGAGGCAATGGACTAGTTCTGTTGGAGCTGGATCTAGCAGGTTGAACAGACGATAGTCGTTCAAGGCCAAGTGGCAGTCGCTGAAAATCACAAGGCACGTCCGCAGAACTGCACGTTGACAGAGGCGGCAGACGCGGTCAGCCCATTCGAGTCGAGATGTAGCCGGGAGAATACCTGTCGATTGGATGACAGACACCGGGCGGCACACGAGGTCAGATATCAGGCTGGAACGGTGCTGGCCGAAAAGTGACTGCCGAGATTGTGATGAAAGGCCTCGAGAGGAATCAGTAGTAGTTTTGGAGACATTCGCGAGCGGTTCTGATGACCTCCGTCATCTTCGATCTTAAAGCCAGAGTCGTCATCGCACCGTGATTTAATCGTGAATCCACCGTGAGTGCCCCATGCTGGCGTCCACCCGACACAACGAGTCTTTATTCCTTCCTCCACTCTTCAAACTCAACTTCGAGATGATCCTTGAGCTCTTTAAACTTATTGCCAAAGTTCTTGCCGCACCTCCAGCATTGCAAGTCCTTTTTCAAGTTGGCATTCTGGTAGCGGACGTCTTGCCTTTCATCGTCTTCGGCCAGAGGAAAGTCAGCCAAAGGAAGGAAGAAATCGGTATTGAAACTGTTGTAGTGCTTCCGGTGCTTCAGCCAATCAGAATGCATATCCCGACTGATGATGTGGATGTGCAAATGGTTCATTGACGGATGCGCGTGGACACCGACGCGAAGGTCTCGAGAGAAATCGCGACCAGCAGGCAGTGGATCCGGCGGGTCGACACTTTCCATCGCCTCTAGACGCGCCTGGGACGATTTCGAACAGGGTCCGATCAAGCGAGACAACTCAGAGGCGGCCAATCTAACGGCGACGGCGGCTTCGGAGCGCATGAGATGGAGAAAGCCCGAGTCGGAAAAGGCTTGATGAGGATGGAGTATTGACTTGGTCAAGTCTCGCGGCAGCAGCAGAAGGTGGACCGTCGCTTTCGGAAACTGATCTCGGATCAGTACGGTATGCTCCGTGTGTCGGATCACCGTGCTGGGAGGAAAGGAGGACGGGTCAAGAATGTATGGGAGCAGGCCGTTACGCCGATCGTGTGGGTTGGAAGACTGGGTGCTGCGAACTGGCCTTGGTGGATGTGGTTTCGGATGCTTCGCCTTGGGTGCCATAAGTTCGGTGAATGCATTTCGCTTTGTATTTGTTGTCGGTGACGATGTCGAGGATGGGGCCTGATCGTCACTCCTCGCTGGATCCATGAAAGAACGGATGAGTGTCGCGTTCGACTTTCTTGATATTCGGACGGACTATGGAAGGAATCGTATTTGCTGGCTGGTTCTTTCCACCATCGGCGTCACTGCCGGCGGTCGATGCTAGAACTTTTCCTCTATTTCTCAGCTGCGCCATGCACAACAATTCCAGGGCATGATTCCGTGGTCGGTTGGAAATCTCGTGGGCTGTTTGCCTGCTTGCCTAAGACTGTTCGGAACGCCGGGTGGTTCCGCATTTAATGGCGAGAATAGATGGAGCAGTTATGACAATCTTCAATCTCCAACTTCGACGATTGTCATGACATTCCTTGGGTTGTTTACATTGCTTGCGGTAACAACCCGGGAAAGGAAGGTTAACATGGATGGCCAAGATCAGATAATTAGCACATATTCTGGGCGAGACACCGTGCTGTGCACCTAAGCTCTGCAGGAGTCCCCTTGCCAACTGTGCAGGGGGTATCGATAGACGACGACAAACGCCTTGCGGATAACCTTCTAGCTGCCTCCGATATCCATCCCATTTTGTGGCGCAAGCCCGTTAGAAATCTTGATGGTTGACGACTTTTTGCGCCACCTCCACAGGGCAATAATAGCCCTTCTTGTCTTCACCACATACAACTCCCGTGCCGAAATAGGCCGGCGAAACTTGGTTGTGGCCCATTGTCGCATTCCCCCTCCCTTTCACATCACCACGCACCGGCCGCAGCACCCAGGATTCTCGGCCTGGTGGTCCATCTCCAGCTTTTGACCGGGTGCATTCAACCCGAGCGCCGGAGCACCACCCCCATACCCGGACATGTCGCGGTTGTACTTTCTGATTTCCCGGACCAGCTCGAAAAAGGCATTCTCCACGTTTATTCTCGATTTCGCCGAGGTCTCGATGAAGTTGCAATTAAACTTGCGCGCCAGCGCCGCGCCGTCCTCTTTCGATACCGCTCGTTCCGACTCCAGATCGCATTTGTTGCCCACCAGGATGATGGGGAAATAGTCTTTGTCTTTGACACGTAGGATCTGTTGCTCAAAGGTCATGATCTCCTCGAACGACTGCCGCGACGTGATCGAGTAGACCAAGAGGAAACCCTCGCCGGTGCGCATGTACTGCTCTCGCATGGCCGAATATTCTTCCTGGCCGGCCGTGTCTAAAACGTCGAGGAGGGCGACCTCGCCGTCGATGACGCATTGCTTGCGGTATGAGTCTGCCCGTGTCAGAACGACGCTCGTCGCTTGCTCACGGCCGGAGGCCGGATGCCATACCTTCAATGGTAGGATCGTACTCGTCCACAAAATGGCTCTGGATGAGCTGGATGGTCAAGCACGACTTTCCCACGCCTCCTCCTCCCACCACGACGAGCTTGTACTCGCGGAGAAACTATGAGTCGAGAGTCAATCCGGCATGCCCCGATCAGTGAAAACGTCATTGGCAGAAAGGACGAACCTTTGAGGCCATTTGGACGGCGGAAACCCAGAACCGACGGTGTCGCACCGATGTGCCTTGTTCTTCGACCAAAGCAAGCCCAGCACACACGCAGAGAGAGGCGGAGCGGTGATGGAGGTGCGCCCGGTGACTGAAACTCAGGATACAGGAGGAGGCAGCGCTTGGCAGGAGGGACCAGGCGGGGACGCAAACGGTGATCGAACGAGGTGAGCGAGGTCTGACGGGATCCGGTCGAGTCGGGAAGGAGAGGCACAGGTGGTCGCGCGAGGGCCGAAATCGAGCCTAGAAGCGAAACTTTGACTCTGGCAGGAGTCACAGCCCGAGCCGTGCGTACGTGGTCGTCGAGGGAGTGCTGATGGTGCGGTGCCCGTGATGGTTGCAAGTCGGGGGTCGATATTTGGGCCTCGATCTTCGGGCGTCGGTGGTGCCCTGCCGCTTCCCCTCGGCCCAAAGCTGCAGACGTCACAGGGTGTGAGTAAGTGGTGTTTTCGTTTAACCTCGCAGGTCCTGGCCGGCAAGATCCAAGCAACAGCAGCGGTCGGAGTAACAGCAGTGGCAGCAGCAGCAGTGGTAGGAGCAGCACAAGGAAGATTGGGGGCAGTGCCGAGCCTACCAACCTAACCGCGGATCCGTCCTGCACTATCACCGTTATGCACAGGAGGAAGGTCGAGAAGGTATGGATGATTGATTGATTGAGCCCTATCACGCCGCTGCACAAGGGGTAGAATGGGCCAGGGAGAGGGAGCAGCCAACGACGAGCCAAAGCTTCGGGTCTGTGGTAGCCGCCGACGCCTGCCGAACCAAGACTCAAGCTTGACCAAGTCAAGTCCAAGTCGAACAATGAGCCAGCATTTTATTTGCCCACTCAGACACCGTCACGGCCGCTCACCCACACCGTTGCACGCTTACCTTGGCTGGGGCATCTTCGCACCTTACTCCATTCACACCCCTTGACACCAGAGTATCCGCCTCTCGGGTCAGTGTGCCCAAGTCCCGAAACTTCCCCTGATTCAAATCGAACATGTCGCGCTGTCTAGCCGAGCACGTCCCCGTCGGTTCGTCGCCAGGGACGGGACTGCTACGGGACTGCTACTGATGTGAGAGTGCGCTGACCACGGCGGGCATCAGACTCAGATTGTCTTCCTGTGCGGTGATACACCTGGGCCGCCCATCCCACGGCGGGCAGACTCAGATTTGTCTTCCCGTGCGGTGATACACCTAGGCCGACCATCCCACGGCAGGATATTTATCCTTTTTTGCGGTTGTGCTACCGAAGGTTGGCTAATGGCCTAGCACGCGCCACGATGTCACGCGCCTCGATGTAACTCACCCTATCAGATACCTGTGCCGCGCTCCCATCCGCCAGCCAAGTGGTGGATGAAGGTGCTGTCTCTTGAGGGTGGCCAACTGGAAAGTCGGGCACATGCGAGAGTACCGTGCAGGGCCGAATCAGAGGCAGAGCATGACGGCCGTGGCGGTGCATGCACGACAGAAGGAAAGTGATGAATGGTTTGTGGATCGATTATATACGACTGGGGGGGGACAGTTGTGCTTTCTCAGTCCGAGTGCGCCCCTGAAGTAAGAACGAGCGGAATAGACTTTTGCTCGCCACGCGGCATCGAGCAGGTTGTAGAGAATCATCACGGGAGAGGAGAAAATGGTGGTGGTGGGGTGGTGGTTTTCTAATATATTCACATTTACCAGACACCAACCTAGGCGTCCTTGTCTTTCTTAACATCTTCCTCGTCGTCAGTGTCATCTTCACCCTCCACCTTCACCCTCTTCCCTTGCACTCCCTTGGCCACTTCTTCTTCGAGGGAGTCCATGTACTCTC